>Ga0114962_10000580_pt1 | contig 32591 bp, 11 predicted proteins | sample C_130820_MF_Meta_FD_87017 | JGI IMG/M metagenome (GOLD analysis project Ga0114962, IMG submission 87017) | Freshwater microbial communities from Lake Croche, Canada to study carbon cycling - C_130820_MF_MetaG | ecosystem: Environmental > Aquatic > Freshwater > Lake | place: Lake Croche, Canada...
ATTTGAAATGTCGATTGGTTTAATATAGAAGGCGAGCCGCTTTGCTCTTAACTCCTCTTGGCTTAGTGTAACCTGTGCAACCTCGGTTAGAGGCTCACCACACATCTTTAGCCAATCCTCCGTTTTCAGTGCCCGAAATGTTCCAAGACAGATTGAGATATCCTTATCTGTCTTGGGGCCTTGACGCCGAGTATAATCGGCAGTGGCCATGACGATATACTTCTCCCACGGCCCTGTGCGTAGGCAGAGGGCATAGAAGGTTGAGAGAGCGGCCCAGGTGATACAGGTTTTCTTAGTCTCGGCCTGTCTATACTTGCATTGGACGGCATAGTATGCGCCAGCATGGGAAACGATTAGATCGATTCCCATATCCCTTCTTTTGAGCTTGAGCAGAGTGAGAATATCCTCTGGAACTTCTTCAAGACGCCATACTGTCTCGTAGCCCTTCACGTATTTTAAATAGAGCGCGCAGAACTCTTCGAACATGTCACCCCGTATCTTTTTGTTGTCACGGGTGCGGAGTTCTAAGAGTGTGTGCGCAGGAGCCGTATACGTGGCCTCGCAGGTCGCTGCGAACTCATTAAACAGATTTGCGGGATGCTTCAGATAAATATCATGGAGCTGCTTTTGGAGCATTATATAGATATAGCGTTAGAGCTTAAGGCGTCAATCAAGATCCATCTCATATTTCGCAATAAGCGCCGGATCAACTGGACCACCTTTCTTCTTTAGAATGACCATGCGATTATCGGACGTTTTCTCGACGATTTCATAGTAGTTCAGAACTATATGATACTGCCGCCGGTCCAAAAAATCATCAAAGGCGATTAGACAGTCGTCGCGAATGGCATCGAAGCATTTTAGACAGCAGGCGACGCGGAAGCGACCGTCGATCAATACTAGGTCGATGGCCGCTCTCGCCTCTGGGCTTAGACGCTGAATCTGACCGCTGTAACGTCATGAACATAAGTTAAGAACCCCCAAATGGGGGTTCTTAACTTATATCCTATGACCTTAACCGCTCATACCAAAGTTAAGAACTCCCCTTTCGGGGGGAGTTCTTAACTTTGGTATATCACGGTAGGCCTGCTTTTGAGCCAGAGTGCAGCCTGGACCAGGTTGTCCGAAGGTGTTTGGCTTCGTGTTCATATTACTGTAAATGAAGTCAATGTTGCCAGGGAGCTCCTTTAGTTTACTGTGCCATTCGTGGCAGCTTTCCACGGAATAGATTTTCTCTACTCGACGGGCGGCCTGTGCCGTGGATCCGCCCGAGCCATACTCAAAATAGACGCGTGCCTTATCGAGATATCGATAAAACATGAGTTTATCGTTCGGAGCCATCATGGGCTCCATTTAGTCTTTGTAAATGATTCTCTTTTAGATCTCTATGCAACAGCTTCAGTATCCAGCGGAGGAGGTTCCGCCTTTTTCTTATAGAGCGCCCGAACGGGAATCCAGGCCCACTCGTCAGAAACCTGCGGAACGGCCATGTGGTTGCGGATAGCCAGATCCTTTAGAGCCTGATTAGTATACGTGCGGAGCTCGGCCAGTTGCGGCATACAGACCTCCATGATCCAGAGCTTCGTCTCGATACGCAGCTCGGAATTCACGGCCGCATTGCACCGATTCACGAGCTGGTTCATGAGATCAGAGGCGGCTGTGACCAGCGTGTGCAGAATATAGCCGATCTCGCGCTTGCGGTTGAACTTGGCCTCCGTGAACTCCAGCTGCCGCTTCCACTCGTCCTCTTCGATATCTTTTAAGAGATAGGCGACGTTGAGATCCTTGTTGACGAGCTGGGGCATTCGCGCCGGATAATCGGGCAGACGTCCCTCCATCTCGACGACCATGCGGTGGATCCGCTCGAGGTCGGCGCTTTCGACGGGGGCGATGCGGGCCGTGCGGAAGGAGGAGAGAAGGTGCCAGAAGCCTGGGACGCCGCCGCAGGGAATGTCGCCGGCCTCTCTTTGAACATTGCCCTGTCGACGGAGCCACTCATAGTAGTGGGGATTGTGGACGGCGCCGGTGACAATGCGGCCGGAAGTCCAGCTGAAGGCGGTGCCGCAGCCCTCCATGACACACCACATTTGGTCGCACCCATCAATCTTAAAGATGCGCGTGCCACACTTGGGGCAGGGCATGGTCTCTGCGCGAATCATCTTGGCGGAGTCGACGGCATCCTGCGCACAAGTGTGCTCGACCGCCTTATCCTTTCCGAGGACGACCAGACAGTCGGGGCAGGTCCAGGATTCGCAGGTGCCGCACTTGTAGGCCTTCGAGAGGAAGCCGCGACAGTCTTCGGCGCCGCACTTCATGATGAACTCGCGTTTCTCTACGGGAGCCTCGCCGTTATACTCGCGCCGGGCAAGAAACTGGGCCGTATTATTCTCATGGATGGCCCGCATACGATCCTTAAAGGTGCTGATCAGCTCAGCATTGTCTTCGCGATTTGCCTTCATCTTCGCCTTGATATCGGAGGCGTCAAGGCGCGCCTGGGCGAGCGCGGAGGCATTCTCACCGGGCCCATTCTTGGCGATAATAGCCTTTAGTTCCTGAATAGAGAGACGCTTCCGTGAGTATTCGGCGTGCATTGTATAGTATTCTGCTTCAACGGCGCTATGCTTTTTCCCAATGGAGCCCTCGCCGTAGAGATTTAGGTTAAGCTCTTCCTGCTGCTTTTCCAGTTGCCGAATCCGGAGACGAGCGGCGGCAAAGACCTGCATGGCGGGGAGCATGGACTTTTCGCGCTCAAAGAGGATGTCGCGGCGGTGCTGGCGAAGGGCGACGGTGCGGAAGGAGAGCGTGAAGTTCTCGGCCATGAACTCGGAGGACCAGCCGCGCTTGCAGTCCATGCAGGCCGGATCCTCGTATGATTGCAGCAGATACCTCTCGAGGCACTTGCGGCAAGCATTGGACGGACAGTATTGACACTTGATGGGCTTCATGCGCCCCTTGTATTCATCGAGACAGATCTGGCATGACATTTTGATACCTGGGTTGCCTCGACCGGCGACCTCAATTTTTCTATTTTTCATGCCCAGATGTTCTTCGCTGAAACGGCTCCGACGCGCTCAATATCGGCGGCCGGCTCGAAAACCAGCTCCTTGTAGCTCGCCTGAAAGACAGGAGGCGTGGGGAATCCGTTGAACTCGGAGGCAGTGGCCTTCGTGTAGGCGCCCATCTTGGGAAAGTAGAGCCAGTCGCCGACTTCGAGTTCTTCCATGGTGGCCTTGGCGATGACATCGAGACTGTCGCAGGTCCGGCCGAAGATGACGCCGGGTGAGGACGGTCGCCGACCGTCGCCGATGCGAGTCCAGACGGGCTTCGCCTTATCGAAGAGGATACAGGTGAACTGCCCGTAGAGACTATCATCGATAGTGTAATGCCATTGATCCTTCGAGCCCCCGACGCGCTTCTTTCCAATGACCTGGACAAAGAAGTCGAAGGCGTCGGCGGCAAAGTAGCGACCGGGTTCGGCGATCCATCGCAGGGGCTCTTTTACATGACTCTTGGCCTCCCGGATTTCGGCAGCGGCGGCCGAAAAGGTCTTTGATACGAAGCCGCCGCCGATGTCGATTATATATGGATTGTGGGCACCGGCGGCCCGCATTCGTAAATTCAGGAGGCAGTCGTAGGCGTCGGTTATGGCGCCCTTAAATCCGCCCTCACTGCCGGACCCTATATGGAAACTGATTCCGTGGATCGGGACGCCTGCGGAAGCCGCGGCAGCTCCGATGCGTTCCACGTGGTGCCAGGGGCATCCGAACTTGGAGGAAAAGGGCATGGGGCTCCGAGAATCGTCGACGGTGATTCGAATGAGCGCTCCGAACCCCTTTAGTTTCTTGACTTCCTCTACAGAGTCGACGACAGTGATGGGGGACCCCAGCGCCACGGCCGTCTCGAGATCTCGCGCGGATTTGCAGGGGTTCGCATAGACGATACGATCGGCCATGGGGCCTCGCGAGAGCTCCTGGACCTGGAGAAGCTCCTTTTGGGACGCGCAGTCGAAGTTGACGCCCTTGTCGTAGAGGAGATTGAGGAGCTGGGGCTCAGGGTTGCACTTGACGGCGTAGTGCGGCGTGATAGCCGGGAGTTCCTTTCGCCATGCCTGCACCGAGGCCTCGACCCGCGCCGGGTTCAACACATAGAAGGCGCCGCGTCCCTTGGAGAAGCGTGATACGATGTCACGTAGTCCCTTCAACCCGGAATACCTAGGTATGATAAAAAAGTTTTAGGTGTTAGAAGCCAATCGCCGAATAAATCCCAGAGAACTGGAAGAGAATATGGATGAGGCCGAACTTGACCGCGAGAGCGAGATACTCGATCAAGGTCAAGTGTGTAATCTTCTTTTTACGGAGGAACATGATGATAAAGATTATCAGCGCCGGAAAAAGAGAGACGGCGAATGTCTCTGCCGTAAACTGTAGGGGATTTTCTCTGGGATACTTGAGATCCTGGATAAGAATCGAAAAGGCGGAGGCCACGACAAGTGAAAAGACCGTTACGACGATGATAATGTAATTCAGAAGCTGGGATGAAGTCATTCCAAAGAGTGTGTGCGTAATGCCGGTGGCGGTGCTCTTACTGTGAATACCGAGGGACAGTGAAAAAAGGAGTCCTATAAGGAGTCCGTATCCGACTGGTTTTACGATGGCATCCATTTTCGATCTATCGTGTTGTGCCAATATTAAGCGCCCCGCCAGGGGTGCGCTTAATATTGGCACAACACTAATTGGGAAGTAGGCTAAGTTAGGCACCGCCTATAAGGCGGCACCTAACTTATGCACTTACCGGTAATATCCCCCCATCTATTCCAAGTGGGTGATCTCGAAGACAAGATTCACATCACGATTCTGTAAGTCAATCGGTCGATAGAACTCGTCGCGGATACTGATATCGAGATAGGAGAGACGGGCAATGGGCGCCGGCTTCGAGACGTATATGGGAGTTTCCGTCTCCTTGTTTAAAAATATGTAGTTATCCTTGCCCGGGCTGAAGAAGAAGATGTGGAAGCAGTCGCGGCCGCCGGCGCCCACTTCCATACGATGGAGCTCCGTGGTCGACTCTGCGTTTATGTAGAGATAAATGCGATTCAGGAAGTTATCCGTGTCCATGGCCATGGGGGCGAGAATGGTTCCGCTGACGTCGGAGTAGTCATTATAGCCAAATCCGAGGAAGCGGGAGGGGGAGTTGATAGAGAGGACCTGGACTCCGTTGTAGTCGAGCTCGTCGGTGAACTGGCCGGAGAAGAAGAGAAAGCCGAAGGAGGCCGTTCCTGAGGCGCGTTCTATCAGCAGGCGCTGAGTGGTCGTGCTGACGCCGCAGGAATAGGTATTCGTGAGAGGGTCGCTCGTATTCAGGACATTCTGGAGCTGGGCGGCCAGAGTCAGAGGAGTATAGTAGCCTGGAGGAATCGATAGATTGTAGTTGAAGGCTCCCTCGTTGAAGGTGAACTGGTTCCAGCCGATATTCATGTTGTAGATGAGTCCGGGAATGCAGCCGTTTACGAGTTCGATGCTAACAATATCCTTTAGAGGGCGGCGGAAAAGAAAGCGGAAGGTGTTGGTGTTGGGGTAGGCGATCACATGGCGATCGCGACTGTTGACGACGACAGTGGTATGGCGCTGTGTTCTTTTACGATCTGATATGAGGATTTGCTGTCCTGATGTGACGGCCTGCCCTGACATTTCCTGTTAATGCAGACTAATATCTCAAGGGGCTTCCAACCGATATGGGTGAGAGATGGGGAGAGAAGTCTGGCTCCCCCATTTCCAGGCGAGATAGCCTTCTACGCGCTGTGCTTCTGTTAGACTGTGCGCCGTGCTGTAGACGAGGATTTCACTGATTGTCCCGGAGAATAAGTTAGAATATGATACCATATCTGGGGTGGTGCCTACAGAGCCAATCACGTTTCCATTACTCGGCTGGGTCCTTCCTGAAGTCGGAGAAGAAGCATTATATGATCCGTTTGTATATGATTCACGTGTGCTGCCATTGTAAAGATTTCTGTATATATTTGTAGTATTTAGATTTATAAGAGCATTACTATCTTCGTCGTTACTATACCAATATGTTTGTATTTTGCCGCTACCTTCCCCAATAACTCGTATAGACAAGCAGCTATAGAGGATTTGGACACCTGCGCCAAACATACCACCCGCTGGAGTCGTTGTGCTGGACACGATGTAAATCGAATACGGCGTGTCATTATATGGTATGCAGCCATCAGGTAGCGTAAAATAAGAGAAGCCGTCGAATACGATGCTGCCGTTGTATAAGGCACTACCTATAGAAGCTGTTGTGTTATTTCCGAGGCCGGATTTATCGGCCCATTGTGAGACACAGTCGCGATAGACGAGAGTGGATATATCGGCCGCGTCTAGCCACAGTTCCATGCTCCCAGAGGTTGGTATAAAGGTTGGTGGGGCATTATAATATCTATGCGAGGGTGAAAGAGATCCCTGGATTCCCCATTTCCAGGACAAGTAGCCTTCAATCTCTTGGCGCTGTGCATCAGAATGTGATTCCCTGTAGACTAGGATTTCAGAGATGGATCCAAGCATGGGAAAACCTGTCGTAGTTATTCCTACCCTATTCGATGTATTATCTTGAATACGTGTTTGTGGTTGATTAGAACCGCCAAATATACCGCTAATAAATACACTACGATTTCCACCTGATGTATAAAATGTATCGAAAAGTGTATTTACACCTAGAGTACACTGATTTGATGATATTAAATCATCGTAGCCCCACCATGCCTCTAGTCCTGCAGTATTAATAAGTATATTTAACATTGTATCGTAGCTATTTCCAGGACTACCACCACCTATCAAAGCATAGATGCTCGCTCCATCGGTAACATTCGCAATAACGTAGATAGAATAAGACGAGTTTCCGTAGGGTAGAGAGCCATCGGGTAGAGTAAAATACGAGTTACCGTCGAATACGATTCCGCCATTATACGTGGGATTGCCCACTGCACTTGCATTGTTCCCCTTGCCCGATTTATCATTCCATTGAGATACATTTTTATAAAAGTCGATCGTGGTTGCATCGGCCGCGTCTAGCCAGAGTTGCGCACCTGCAATGGAGCTTGGGATGAAGCTTGGGATGAAGCTTGGGGCGGCATTGGAGTATGGGTGCGAGGTCGGCAAGGAGCCCTGGATCGCCCATTTCCAGGCGAGATAGCCTTCAACCGTTTGGCGCTGGGTATCCGAGAGAACGCTATTGTATATGATGATTTCTGAGATGGAGCCATATAATAGGCCAGATCCATTCACTGATCCGATCAATGTGTTACTTGCTCCAGAAAACGGCGGAGTTTGGCCAGTGGCATCAAGAGATCCATTGAGATACATATTCAGATTTGTATCGAAGGTGTAGCCATACAAGAATGTAGTTGTAGGAAGTGTATTCGTTCCTATTGGCCCTCCAGAGACACTATTCGAGTTTATTTGCATATTTGAAAAATAAGGCCCCATTTCACGATTTCCTCCGCCAGCTGATCCATCAAGGATAACCCCTGAAGTATACTTCATGACAATAAACAAAGTCTCCGTCGTTGGATTCGCAGTATAAGGTGTCGTGAAATATCCTTTTCCGTAGAAGAACATCGAGTTGCCAGTATACTGTATCGCGTCTACAACGGTGGCGTGGTTCCCTGTGCCTGATTTATCTTTCCATCTCGTCATTCTCATAGAAGGAGAAAGGCCTATGGTATTTTTATCGGCCGCATCCATCCAGAGCTGCATACCTCCAAGGAGTTTTGGAGCAAAGCTGGGTGTGCGGACGTAGGTCATCGGCGGGATTATGGCGTATGGATGATCTGGGGGCAGGGAGTCCTGGAGACCCCATTTCCAGGCCAGATAGCCTTCGATGGACTGCTGCTCGGCCGTATAGACGGGTCTAGGGTAGATAATGAGTTCGTAGATGTAGCCGCGCATTGATCTTGCGATGATCGGTTCGTAGGGATCTTTGTAGCCGATATGGACGCCACTCACATTCACGGGGAAGGCCGGATTCGACGATACCTTGGCCCCGTTGGCAAAGTTCGAGGCGGTTGATGCGTTGACAATCTGGGAAGTCATGACAGGGGCTTTGTGGATTTCCACGTTTGCTTTTTGCAATGCACCGCAAGTAAACTGTAGTTCTTGATTGGGAGTTCCATACGTGGTTCCCAGACTCATATTCAAACTTTGGTTTACCAATCCTTTAGCTATCGTCATCGCGGGTGCGCCGTTAAATATATTAGCATAATCTTGCCAATTTACACCATCTGGGCTTCTAGCTATTGAATAACTCCCAGGAGTTCCAAGAATAATCCATGCAGATCCATCCCAGACTATATTGTTGATATCATATACAAATCCAATACCTTGCTGATTATAAAACCCATTCCCATCTGTTGTAGTGCTAGTCAATGTTGCACGAAAATCGTGATATATATCAGTATAATAAGAATAACCAAATACAATTGCTTGGAAACCATTCCAGGCGACACCGCGCCCAAACCCTTCTAATTTAGCGTAGCCAACATACGTTGTTAAGGGATTCTTTGTATTATACCAGTTTAAACCAGTGGTAGATACAGATGTCGAAACTTGCGAAGAAAGATAGAAATAAGAACGATAAATCTCGTTGACATTCTGAATTCCGGTAACTAACCAAAATGTTCCACACCAACTAATACCAGTTGCAGATCCTGGAAACGTGATATAACCTGGTATATATATATTTGGGAATGGGTTATCATATGAGTCAGTCCAATCTAGACCAGTTGACGACGTCGCAATATTATTTCCACCACTGCCGACGGCCACCCAATATGAACCGTTCCAGGCCGTTTGACTACAACTTCCGAGTGAAGTATTTGCAGATATCCAATCCACTCCATTATAGGATATTGCGATACTCGTCGAGCCATAGCCGCAGGCCATCCAGTATTCACCATTCCATGCTATATTATTACACATTACAAATGGAGTATTATAGACAGATTTCCAGTCCATACCATTGATTGAAGTTGCGATGGCGGCACTACCATAGCCCACGGCCACCCAATATGTCCCGTTATAGACGATGCCATTACACCCGTTAAAAGGGCTATTTCTAGCAGGGACCCAGTTCGTGAAGTCTGTAGATGTTTGTATTGAGCTGACGCCGTTGGCCGAAGATCCGCCTGCGACCCATCCTGTACCGATTGAGCCGCTTGGCACGCCCTGCTCGAAGGTTTCATAGGCCGAGCAGATATTGCCGTTGAGTAGTTCGCCACTCTGATCCGTCGAATAGTCGTAGCGTTGCACGGCGAATATTGAGCAGGAGCCGGTGACGGGCAAGGGTATCAGCGTAGCATATCCATTAAAGATCGCATTGGCACCAAAGAGGACACCGTATCGGCCAGTGACAGGGTCGAGAGTATAGGTGCCCGCGGCCCACCTGCGATACTCTGAAACATTACAGTTACCGGTCAGATCTGTCCAGACAATGACAGAATCCCCACTGAGAGTCATGTTCGCGGCCGACGCCTCGAGCCAGAGGCCTGCATAGAGGGTGTTGAGCTGGTAGTTCAGCCGATACCACTTTTTCTTCAGATAGTCCTCTATCTTTTTCCGCTGGGCCGACGTGTGGGCCGTGTCGTAGACGATTAGTTCCTTCAGGGTGCCGTTCATGTATGCTCCACTGCCATCCCAGCCTATGTAGTTAAGGATATCGCTGGGATTATATGTGACTAGATAGGAAGAATCGGTAGGACCTATGAAGCCATTAAGAAATAGGCTTTTACCGCTATTATTAATCGATTCTATTATCACTGTTTTATTTAGTGGGATTGGATTCGTGTCGACGAGAGTAGAGGATTCGATTACGGATTCTAGAAGATTTAAACGAGTATTCACAAAGGTCGTCGCAGCATATGATCCTTTCTCCGCTGCTGCGATTCCATACGTCTGGGAAGTAAGTGCATTACCACTTGTCGAGGCGGTCCAGTCGATGCCGTTTGTCGAGTAGGCAACCTGATTGGTCCCGCCGCCACCGGCTATCCATTTATTATTTGCGTAGGCCACTGCATGACAGTTACCTGTGAAAATCGCGTTAGCACTGGCTAAGGGCGCCCAGTTGATTCCGTCTATTGAGGAGGCCATTCGGTTTTCAGAGGATCCAGCGGCGATGAATAGACCATTTGCGAATGCTATTGAGACACAGTATAACTCAAAGAGTGCATTGCCGCTCGGGGACGACTGCCAGTTGATGCCATCCATTGAATATGCCATTGTGGGAGTCAAATAAGAGCCTGTAACCCAGACACCATTTCCATATACGACCGCATAAGGAGTGTGTGTGAAAAGAACATTTGCGCTAGTGGATGGTATCCATTCAATACCATTTAGTGAATAGGCCATTAGATTTATTCCTGATCCGCAGGCGAACCACATACCGTTTGCGTAAGATACAGTTTGAACTGAAGCTGTAAAGACATCATTACCATTCATGGATGGTATCCATTTAATGCCGTCGGTAGAATAGGCTAGCGTATTTGTCCCGCTGCCGCCAGCAACCCATAAACCGTTTCCGTATGCGGCGCAACACGATCCTGTAAAAATCGTGTTGCCACTCGTCGATGGCTCCCAAGTAATACCGTCGGTTGAGTATGCAATCTTATTTATCCCACTGCCGCCGGCTACCCAGACACCATTTCCATAGGCAGCAGAGTTGCAAATGAATGAAAAAACTGTGTTGGCACTTTCTGATAAGAACCAGCTAACACCGTCGTTTGAGTATATTATGGCAGACCCAGTGATGCTGGTGGCAAGATATAGGGCTTCTGGCGGCCTCGTCACGGTTTTTATATCAAAGGTCGAGTTGTGGATGGGGGCTGGGGCAGGGCCGGCGATGCCAGGTTGAAACGCGCCAGAAAAGGGGTTCGCGCCCGTCGTCCAGTTCATACCGTCAGGACTTGTGGCGAAAACAGTGCCTGAACTATTCATGCCAACCGCCGCCCAGAATGAGCCATTCCAGAGTATTGAACCGCCTTGGCCGCCACTAAAGGGATTATTGGTTGAAGGAGTCCAGTTAAGCCCATCGTCTGATTTTGCAATACAGACTGTAAAGTTATCATTACGACCGGTAGCGACCCAGTAATCACCGTTCCACGCTATTCCAACCCCAACAAGAAAGGGAGTATTTGAAGGGGTCCAGTGTATACCATCGGGCGATCTTGCAATAGACACTGTAAAGTCACCATTAAAGCCAACCGCCACCCAGTTGGAATCACCCCAGGCTATTCCAAGACATAATCCGCCATTTGGAGGATAAAATGGGTTATTACCACCTGCAGAGATTGAATCAAGCCAGTTGTAACCATCCGTTGATGTTGCAATACACACTGTATGAATATCATTAAAGCCAACCGCTACCCAGTAATCACCGTTCCACGCTATTCCATAGCTAACTCCTCCAGGAAAGGGATTGTATGAAGCCGTCCACGTGAAGCCATCTATACTCTTTATGATACAGACTGATTGATCTGCATTAAAGCCAACCGCCACCCAATACGAGCCATTATAGGCTATTCCGAGGCCTACACGTAGCGGACTCTGAACGGGAATGAATGTTACTAAATCATAGGTCACTTTTATTGCTATACCATCTGGGAACCCACCCACTTGTATCCACATCTGTCCCGAAACATCCTTCGATCCTCCGTGAACAATCGCTGAATCACCGAAGTTCCCCACGGCGTAGTAGGAGTATGGGCCGAAGGGCAGAGCTCCGTTCGGTAGACTGAGATACTGCGAGCCTTCAAATACTATACCGTCGCTCACGCCAAGAGTTCCTTGCGGGAGAGCGTGGTTGCCATGGCCCGAGCGATCCTTCCAGATTGTCAGGTCCCCCCCATTCTTAAAGACCGTGTAGACATCTCCCGAATCTAGCCAGAGCTGGGCGGGCGGATCCGCGGTAATAGGTTTAATCTTCCACTTTTTCTCGAGATAGGCGATCATCTTATTGATATCGGTGTCGGATAGGGCGCGGTTATACAGGATAATCTCTCCATAGAGCTGCGGAGAAAGGCCGAGAGTGATGGAGGCCAGGCTGGGAATATTTCCCGTAGTAATGGGGTTTTGGCCAGTGACATTCGTAGTAAAGTTCTGTGATTCCACCGTGTATTGACTGGTGGCTCCCGATACATCTATGTAAGTTCCCTTTGTCAACTGCTGCTTCTTTACGGTCCCACAGAATATGAATGGATTCGTCGTGCCTTCGAACTGGTTATTATTTAGTGTGGCGCCGACGTGCCATGAGAGTTTATTATACATATTCACTTCGAGGGCAATCTTTCCAGAACCAGACACATCGAAGACGACATCGCCGTGCTGAGGACCGTTTATACTCTTAGAGACAATAAAGAGCGTGGCGTCTCCAGGCATTAGAATAGGTTGTGTTCTGAGAACAAAGTTATGACCGTTATTGATCGTATTAATGCTGGGAAGATTGTTGAGAGAATGCTGGCTGTATATGTTGGGTGGATGATAGTTATCATAGTCATTGCCGCTAGTGCTGGCCGTAACCATATTATTCCCGAATCCGGACTTGTCAACCCATGTGAACATTCCTGAGCCGTCAGTGACAGGAGCATTTACGGGGTTGAGCAGTGTCTTATAATCGGTCGCGTCGAGCCAGAGAATGGCGTCGTTTTCTATGGGAAGATTGGTGATTCGCGTGGGCTGCGGCATCCATTTATCAAAGAGATAGTTCGTGATAGCCTCGCGATCGGATTCGGTCATGAAGCCGGCATACATGAGGACTTCGCGTATTTTACCGCCGTGAACGTGCCCTTGATCATATGAACCAATAAGTAGGTTATCACCTGGTATATAGATAGCAGGAGCTCTTCCAGATACAAGTTTATTGTAATAGGCGGTGAATGACTCTTCGTTCGTGAAACACCAAATATTCACAGGCTGCCCGAGATTTGCGAAGGAAGTTCCGAGATTTACGAAGGAAGGTCCGGCGTTATCTAAATTAGCTTGGTAAAGGGTTATTGTATTATTGTAATAGGTTATAGAGGTGTAGCCGCCGTAACTAGCCGTGCCAATGAGTATATTATCCGCTAAGCTTACAGGATTATCAACGATAAAGAAGGTGGTTGGCACATTAGCAGCCCAGCTAGCTTTCGAGAGATAGAAGCCGTTATATAAAGTCAAGTAGCGACCGAGGCTGTCTGTTCCGAGAACACCGTAGCCACCGGCATTGTTGCCGGTTCCGGACTTGTCGAGCCAGGTTGTGATAACCGTGCCATCGGGCTGATAAGAACCGCTGGCGTCAGTAGCATCGACCCAGAAGTTGAGGCCGGCCACGGATCTCGGATTAAAGCGCTGATTGCCCGCGACGGCCACCGCCTTTTGAGACCAGCCGGCGTCATTTCCGCGCTGAATATGAAAGGTGTAGGAGCGCACTGGATCGAGGCCGGTGAACTGGCGGCTAGTAGAATCCGCCGCGGATCCCTTATAGATACTGTCGCTAGATCCGGTAAGACCGAGACCGTAAACTGTGAAGCTAGAGTAGTCATCGGGCAGGGTCCAGTTGAAAGTGAGTGTGAGGAGCCCGTTTGAAACGTCCTGGACACTTGTGAGATTCGTGGGAGGAGCCGGCGGATACGATGTGCGGACAGTGCGGAAATATACGGGATCACTGTATCTAGGCAGTGAAGGAAAGTCCCTGTAGTTTATTTCATATTGATACCGAAACTGAAAAGTATAGTCAGTAAGAGGTGTGAGATCGGGCACAAGAATATTTAGCGTGTCGAGGCCGGTGCCGTATGTAATACTGCCGTCCCCTACAAAGTGGGGTCCTGGGTCAGTGTTTCCGAGATAGAATCCGGTGACTGGGTTCACGCCCATGTCTGGACAGCTCGTGAAAACATTTCTAACAATCGGATCCACGGGATACCAAGTTTTACCATCTCCTGAGTTTAGTATTGTAAAGTTTGAACTAAGATCGAGGCCAGCGACGGTCCACGTATTATTTCTGTAAACGATGCTCGTGCAGGTTGATAATGATCCGCTCAAGTCCGTATAGGGGAGCCATTCATAGCGATTAAGTGAATATGCAATATTAGGGCCATCCGAAACTAGCAAGAGTATGCTTGTATAATATGTAGGAGAATAGTTAATCAGATATCCAGCGACGATAGGGGTCACGGGATTGCTCATTAAAATCCCGGAGCTTGTGCTGAGACTCCAGTCATAGCCCTTATAGGAATACATGTAACCGATTCCAGTGTCGGTAGTTCCAACGGCGATCCATACCTCATATGCAAATGTTACTGTGGCAGCGGCGAAGTTGAAGCTTAATCCTGCATCCAGCCAATAGTTGCCATCTGTAGAATAGAGCATCGATGCTGTCGTGGCGGCCACCCACATTGGCGCCTGATTGGTGAATCCATAGGCTATAGATAGCGGGATGGACGGCAGAGAAATCACGGTATTCTTCCACTGAATGCCATCGGCTGAAGTTATAAATCCATAGGTGTTCGAATCTCGTGAAAAGGGAACAATCCATTTACTATCGCCATATGCTATACCGTGGATACTGCTCCCGTTTATTAAGTTAATATTCAGAGGAGTCCAGGTGATTCCATCTGGAGAATAGACAAGTTTATTATGATTATTCTCATATGCAAGCCATATATTACCACATGTAATAGTCCTAATATTGAGTAGAGTGCCAATATTGGATGTGTTACAGGGGGTCCAGATAGTGCTGTCCATTGAGTATACTAGCTCTGGGTATCCCCCTGTATTTGCGACGAACAAAGCACCGGGAGAAGGCCACCAAAACTCGAGTGAGGTGGGAGTCACCCGAGGACGGGGACTCACCTTCGGTGTTGACATACTAATCTAAGGCTTAAAATAATATATAGAGCCTACATAGATGCAAGAGCCTGCGGAAATCCAGGCCTCTACGATGACCTCTGTAAACGCCAGCACGATCTCCCCTGTAAACGCCAGCACGATCCAGTATTCGCCCCTTTATAACATCCTATCGAGCATAACACATTCGCCCTCGGCCCACCCGAAACTTAACATGAGCACGATCCAGTATACCCCCCTTTGGATACGTATGATGCCTGAGGAGGCCGCGGTCTTTTCTACGATGGGCCTTATCGAAAAGTCCCACTATCTTTCCACGGTGAATCGCTACAAGAAGCCGATTGTTCTCGAGTTGCGGAAGGGTATCGGAAGCCGGATCAAGGCGCTGGCCTCAGGTATCTGCGCGGCGAAGGAACTCGATAAGGAGGTCTACGTGACCTGGCCATTTGACTCGAACTGTGGCGCCAAGTTCAGCGATCTCTTTGAGGATGTCTCTGGGGTCCGCGTGCACGACAAGCTCTCGGTGGGCTATCAGCAGCAGATCTGTGACACACAGGAACAGTGGGATGCCGTGAAGGGCGGCAACTCGGTGATTTTCCTGAAGTCGAGTAGCCGCTTTCACACCACGGATGAGGAGGACTTTGTAAACACCGTAAAGAGTCTAGTGCCTTCGGTGAACTGCCCGCTGGATCTTTCGGGCACGGTTGGCGTCCATGTTCGAGGCTCTCCGACGGCCATTATCGCAGCTATGCAGGATATTTCCTCCAACTTTTTCGTGGCCTCGGACTCGGATGAGAATCGTAAGGCCATTGAGGCCGCCTTTCCTGGTCGTGTCAAGACACTGGCCACTAGCCTTGCGCGCGATGTAGCGGGCATGCAGGATGCCCTTCGAGACTTCTTGGCACTTTCAAAGTGCTCTCGTATTATTGCCACCAAGAGCTCCTTTTCAGAGATGGCGGCGCTGTATGGAGGCGTGCCGCTCACGGTTCCGGTAAGTGCATAAGTTAGGTGCCGCCTTACAGGCGGTGCCTAACTTAGCCTACTTCCCAATTAGTGTTGTAAGGTCGGCTTCGCCGACCAACTTAGCGCGCCCCACGCCGGCGTGGCTGCGCTGTAGGCCAATGTCCAGAATGCGTAGCATTCTGGGCGCAAGCGCCCCTTTAGGGGTGCGCTTAACTTTGGCACAACACGGTTGTTTAACTTTGGCACAACACATCAAACCTTGCCCTCAAATCCAAAGTGATTCAATCACGTTGGATTTAAGTTAACTTCCACATTAAAACATGTCTAACTGCACCGTCAAATCGTGCGCTGCATTTCCGTTACCTCCAGTGTATGAGAGCTGCACGTGTATTTTATCATTCGTATTGAGATTGACCGAACCGTTGTAAAAACTTTGTGTTAGATCGGCGGCTCCGAAGGTCACGGTATATATGGTAGACGCAATGCTTCCACCAGAGGGTGTGACTCTTAGAAGAACGGTCACTGTATTCGTTCCTCCAGCCGCTCCATTTAGACTTGCCGATAGCCCCGATATAATAGTAGGCTGTTGAACACGATAAAACGGGGGTGGATTCCCAGTATCTGGAAACCCGTTCCCACCTCCCGCTACGGTCATGCTACCAGGCCAGAGATACCCGCCCGATGTTCCTGTTTTCAGATCGCCTCTCAAGCCGTAGAAAATGGTCGTCGGATACACGTAGGCTGAGAAGCCCTTTCCACCGGCCGTCTTTGTCACGAGATCCGTGCCAGGACCGATCTGGATGCCGGCGGAGGCGAGATAGGTGGGATTGGTGATGGTCGCCGGATTTGTTTGAAGAATATCGGAGGCGGTGTAGGTCTGGCCGGCAGTCGGTGTGACAGTGCCAATGGTCGTCGAGCGCGTCTGGATAGAACCTGTATTGGCCGGATCGGCCGTCTCCACACCGACATAGGAGCCCGTGGATGCAGTCGACGTGGGCTGGGCCACGTAGATATTGGTGTCGCGCGTTGATATGATATTTGAGGCTGAGACGAGGATACCCCGTTTGTTACCTCCGCCATTCGAATAGATATTTATGGTGGATCCCTTTATAGAGTTGAAGGAGAATGAGCCGGCGCCGAGTGTGCCTGTTCCAGAGGATTGCACGCCGGTCACGATGCTTGTGCCGCCTGAGGTGGCCGTCGAGTTATCGACGGTAAGCACACAGGTGCGCAGCTTGGAGGTGACCGATGTTGTGCCGCCGAAGACGACGCCCTTTAGAGTATAGTGACCACTTGAAGTGAGCTTCAGAGTAAAATCTTCAACACGGCAGTTCTCGCCCATTGTGAGCAGAGTGGTATCTCCAGTCACGCTGAGTATTTGTATGATCGTTGTTTGAATATTCTGGCCGCGGAGGGCGATTCCCGCGGGAAGAACGAGGCCGGCAGTGAGATTGTAGGTGCCAGGATGGACCCAGACTGTTGTGCCGGCAGTGGCGGCGGTGACGGCGGCATTTACGGTGCGATAGGGTGAGCCGCCGACGGAGGCCGTGGAGTCATTTCCGTAGACGGCATCTACGCGAAGGACATTGCCGATGCCAAAGTAGCTTGCGGAAGGTGTTGGACCGGTTGGTCCGGTTGGTCCGGTTGGTCCGGTTGGACCAGTTACCGTCGACGACTGTCCTGTTGGACCCGTTGGACCAGTTACCGTCGACGATTGTCCAGTGGCACCGGTTGGCCCTGTAACCGTCGACGACTGTCCTGTGGCACCTGTTGGCCCTGTAACCGTCGACGACTGTCCTGTTGGGCCCGTTTTACCAGTTGGTCCACTGGCACCGGTTGGTCCAGTGGCACCTGTTGGCCCTGTAACCGTCGAGGCTTCACCGGTTGGACCTGTCAGCCCTGTATAACCAGTAGGACCAATGTCACCACTTGGACCCGTGTCGCCGCTTGGCCCCGTGTCACCAGCACCCGTGGCACCGCTTGGCCCCGTATCACCAACGCCTGAAGGTCCAGTTACGGTTGAGGCCTGCCCAGTGGGTCCGACATATCCTCTTGGTCCCGTTGCACCGGTTGCTCCTATTCTGCCCGTCGACCCAGTTGGTCCAAGAATGGTCGAAGGCGGTCCTGTCGGGCCGAATCTACCAGTTGGTCCAGTAGGCCCACTCACGGTTGAAGGAAGACCCGTTGGACCAGTGGATCCTGTGTCACCGGTCGGCCCCATTGGCCCCGTCGGTCCAGTGGCCGCATTCGCCGTGAGAGTGGTGTGAATATGACTATTGGTGGTCCCGCGGAAATTCATAGTGAGCGTAGTTTCAGATGCAAAGTTCGCGTAAATCTTTACGCGATACACACAGGTAATGTCTGGAAGAACTAGATCGGGAACGTAGTTCGTGTATGATACGATGTAGGGGGTGGAGTAGATTTGAGTAGCGGAGGACAAATCGCCGGCCGCGAGAAGCGTTTCATTACCGATGGAGTCGACATAGTAGATACTCGCGTAGAAGGTGATGGCCGTATCACTATCGGCATGGGCAAAGATGTTTGATGTCCAGATTCCTCCAATGAGCTCGGTAGAGGTCGTGGAGTTTGGAGGAGAAGTAAAGATACCAATGAGAACATCATTGCTACTACCTATGTATTGAAGACTTGTTTGCGCGCTCGCGTTCGGAGTCGAGAGAAGAGCTGCATTCCAGTCTATGGATCCTCCGCTGGTATCGAAAAAGAGAATCTTTCCTGTGCTGACTCCTGCGATACCTTGTCCGCCGGTTGGCCCAGTGAGACCGGTGGGTCCCACGTCTCCAGGAACACCGTCGGGGCCGATGGGGCCAGTGGGGCCGTCGGCGCCCGTATTGGTGGCCGTGCCGGCCATACCATCTTGTCCTGTCCAGCCCGTGTATCCGATAGGGCCCGTCCAGCCCGTGCAGCCAGTGGGGCCCGTCAAGCCCGTTGGACCCGTCTCGCCAGTGGGTCCGAAATCGCCTGTATAGCCCGTCACGCCAGTGGGGCCCTGGTCACCAGGAACGCCGTCTGGGCCGGCGGGACCAGTGGGACCGTCGGCACCCGTATTGGTGGCCGTGCCGGCCACACCATCTTGCCCCGTCCAACCCGTGTATCCGATAGGACCTGTGGGGCCTGTGTTACCAGTTGGACCTGTATTACCAGTCGGGCCTGTGCGACCAGTGGGGCCAGTGGCGCCTGTATTGGTGGCCGTGCCGACTGGACCGGTGTAGCCCGTGGGGCCCGTGGGACCCTCGATATAGTCGAGCTGGGTGAAAATGACGCGAGTTATGATACCATACGATGCTCCTAGAATTGTATATGTATCACCTCCCTGCTGGATAAACATTATCTGAATAGTGTCACCCGCGGCCATAAGCACATTACAGCTCATAGAAATGGCATTTGAAGTATATATAGTCACGCCATATTGGTCATTGGGATTTCCATTTTTCAAGACAAAGATTATTAGATTGGTTCCAATACTTAACTGAACTTCTGTAGAAACATTTACGAGAACTGGATTCGATGATGTGTTGGTTAGAGTGCCTGTGGAAAAGTCATAGACCAGATTCGACGACCCTTGTGTGTTTGATAGGTCGACTGTGTCAAATACTATGGGGATAGGTGGCCCTGAGCTGATTGAAATATTATTCGTCAAGTAAAAGCCCAGTGTGGGAACCGGTCCAATGAGTCCTGGTGGTCCGATGTCGCCAGTGTAGCCTGTGGGGCCTATAGGGCCTTGGGGGCCTACGGGGCCATTCGCGAATGACATTACGGATTTCCATGGAGTTAATGATGGATTGATGCGCGCGTATGGGTGATCGATTGGTAGTTGTGCCTGGAGACCCCATTTCCAGGCGAGATAACCTTCAATCTGCTGACGGTCGCCGTCCACATTGCTTGTATTATAGACGATGATTTCCTGAATGGTTCCTTGCATTAGCAGAGTTGCGTCGCTATGGCAGCCAATATGGTTATTATTAGGGGGTTGATTTCTAACTCCTGGACTGCCTGCGATTCCGCCATTACTTGTGAAGCCAGATAAATGTATATTACGACTTCCTCCAGTTTCGTATGTTACGTCAAATAAGACGGTGGATCCTACGTCAATGGGGCTGGCTGTACCTAAATCATCACCATACCAATAGTTATACATAAGTCTTGTAGCAGCGCCATTATAATAAACACCGCATTCTTGATCTTGCGATCCTATTCCACCATTTATCACAACGCTCGATACAGGCGCCGTGAACTGGGCAACAACATAGAAGGAATATGACGAGTTTCCATAAGGCATGGCCCCGTCAGGTAGGTTAAAATAGCTGCCCCCGTCGAAGACGACTCCACTGAGACAGGTGGGGTTTCCTACTGCCGTCGCATTGTTCCCCCGTCCCGATTTATCATTCCACGTTGCCACGATTCCCCCAGATATCTCTATTGAACTGAGATCGGCTCCGTCAAACCAGAGATAGCAACCCGCGATGGAGGTAGGTGAGAACTCAGTCTGGCGCTGATACTGAAATAGCTCCTTTGTGGCTGTATCGATATATAAGTCGCCGGCTATGCCAGGCTGTGAGGGGCCATGGGAGCCGGCCTGTAGGTGACTGTAAGAAATAACACGGCGCGAGGCTGCGCTGATCCCCATGCCAAAGATATTTTGCGCTGCCCAGTCCATTCCGTTCGTGCTGGTGGCCAGTGTTTTCGACGAATCCGCATTATATCCAGTCGCGACCCAGTAGGTTCCATTCCAGGCGATTCCTATTCCAACATTGCCGGTAAAGGGATTCTGTCTCGAAGGCGTCCAGGTGATTCCGTCCGTGGAGACACAGATACAAATAGAAGAATCGGCGTTATTACCGACCGCGACCCAGTAGGAGCCGTTCCAGGCCACCGCATTGGCCCCGCCGAAAATCGTATTCGCCGGCGTCCAGTTGATTCCATCGTAGCTTTTGAGAATGGAGGAGCTCCAGCTACCCGCGGCGAGCCAGTAGGAGCCGTTCCAGGCGATTCCATTAGCGTATCCAGCGAAGGGATTCATCTGTGTCCAGTTGATTCCGTCATAACTCATGGCGATCGAGCAGGGTCCAGTCCCTACTGCAATCCAGTAGGTTCCATTCCAGGCGATTCCGTGTGCTTCACCAAAGGGCGAAAAGGGATTTCCAGACGGTGTCCACTTCATTCCATCGGTGCTGACGGCGAGTGTCACTGTCGAGCTGGCGCTGCTGCCGGCTGCCACCCAGTAGGAGCCGTTCCAGGCGATTCCGTATGCCTGCCCCCAGAAGAAAGGATTCTCGGCCGCTGTCCAGTTGATTCCATCGGAGCTCGTGGCAATACTTACAAGATTTCCTGGAACGCTTCCAACTGCCACCCATATGGTGCCGTTCCAGGCGAGACCATTTACCCTCCCATCAGTAAAGGGATGCTTGGGGGCGACCGTCCAGCCAATGCCGTCATAGGTGTAGGCGAGCTGGTGTGCCCCGTTACCGCCGGCCACGCAGAAGGCCTCGGTCGGCACTGGGGCCGCCAGAGACATCAGAGAAACCCAGCCTGGAACCGTGTTGAACGCCACTTGGCGTATATCATTGTTGTTGGCCTCGGCCACGTAAAGTATTCCGTTGAGGACGGTGACACCGGTTGGCACGTTAAAGGCCGCGGTAATCCCATCGGTGTATCCATAGGGCCCGCCTGCAACCACCTTTAGAGTCTGCGTCGCGAAAGAATACTGGTAAACATAGGCATTGGAGCTTCCCATATCATTTTGACTTGTGACGAAGAGGGAGTTGGTGACCAAGTCATAGGTGATTCCAAAGGGGTTATGCACTTGAAAGAGGGTTGTCGTTACGCCCGTCGAGGCCACCACTAATCTGACGGCGCTGTTACCGGAATCGGCCACGAAGACGTTGCCTGCGCCGTCGGTGGTAATCCCTGTAGGGTAGCTGAAGGCCGCCGCTGTTCCTGTTGCGTCTACGTATCCAGACTGATTTTCGAGTGAATATCCACCGGCCACTGTTTCGACGATATAATATTCACCATCGAAGTAAAGTCTGCGAACAAGATTATTCCCGCTATCGGTAAAGAAGATTTGTTGACTATCTGTGCAGACACCTACAGGATTATTCAGTTGAATGCCTGACGCAATACCGTCGCCGTTATAGCCAGGGGATGTTATTCCAGCGAGACCATAGAGTTGGTCGCCTGGGCGAAATATACAAAGATTGTGGTTTCCTGAGTCGCAGATTACATGGTATCCATTCACAACGCCAGAATAACAGACGGAACTGGGGCCATTTAAGTGGACGGATATGGGGTTATTATTATATCCAGAATATCCTCCTGAGCCGTCAATGCCTGCCACAATCGTCACGGTCCCTGCGCTATCTATTGTCTTAATGACATGGGCCCCCGTGTCGGCTACGTATATGAGATTCGAGTTGTTCTGTAGCATGTTTGGACTGTTAAATCCGGTCTTGAAGGTGCTCACCGTGGCGCCGATGGGTTTGAACTCCTTGAGTTCCCTTTTGCTCGTGTCAATATAGTAGTCGCCCAGTCCACCGAGAGAGGGTCCTGTGGGACCGGCCTGGAAGTTGTTTTTAGCTTTTTGGATAGAGCGCGCCGCGAGAAATCTGCATTGAAATCCAAATATATTAGTTCCTGATTGGGAAACCGTCCAGAACTTTCCATCTGTGCTATAGGCAATAGCAACCCCTGCCCCTCCAGCCACCCAGTAAGTGCCATTCCAGGCGAGAGTTTGACAAGATAAGAAATGTAGATTCGCATCACCCTGGGTATCTCGCGAATATAGCCAGTTGATTCCATCTGAACTGTATACTATGGCCTGCCCGCCGCCGCCGCCGCCGGCGACCCATAGTGATCCGTTCCAGGCAATCGTATTACACGTATTCATTATATTATAGGTGTCCGCAAGATACCATGTGATACCATCTAGGCTCCGTGCGATTATATTGGCCGTGTTTACATTCGATGCTCCTGCTATCCATAATGAACCATTCCAGGCCACACAGAGTCCCTCATTTTGATAGTATCCATCTGAGGCGAAGGGATCGGTGGGATACGACCAGTTAACTCCATCTGAGCTATATGCCACGGTATGAGTTACCGTGGTATGCGTGTAGGGGTTGTAGTCACTGCCCACGGCGACCCAGAAAGATCCGTTCCAGGCAATGGCATTTCCTTTTCCGCCAGGAAAGGGGCCTGGCAGAGGGGTCCAGTTAATGCCGTCTGTGCTTGTCGCCATTGAGTTGATACGGGCATTATCACATCCGACCGCGATCCAGAATGAGCCGTTCCAGGCGAGACCGTTTGCCGTATAGCCAAAGGGGTCCGTGGCCACCGAAATGCCCGTCCAGTTGATTCCATCCGAGCTATATGCGATGGTGGGGGTCGTATTACCACCTCCAGGATTACCGAGTGCGACCCAAATGGATCCGTTCCAGGCCACGGCAGTGCAGATACCGTCTCCGCCGTTATTGAATATGGAGCCTGATGCGGAGGGCAGCCAGGTCAGCCCATCGTAGCTGTAGCCCAGTATATTCTTGCTTCCTACACCGACCATAAAGTTCTCGGTGAGGACCTTTTGGGGGCTCGAGCCGGCTCCGACGTATGGGAGAACGCGCCGAGAGGCAATGCCGAACACGCTGGCATCGAGTGAGTTGGTCGCCTTATTCCAAGTTAGACCGTCGCCGGTAAATATTGTGCCGCTTCCGTCGCCGCCTACCACCCATCTACCGTTCCAGGCGACGGTCATGCCGTAATGAGTGGGCCCGAAAGGATCTGAAGAAGGCGACCAGTTAATACCGTCTGTGCTTGTTATGATGGTTGTTGGCGAGCCGTTACCAGTGTCAGTGTAGAATCCGGCGGCGATCCAGCTCGATCCATTCCAGGCCACCGCATAGACCCCTTGATTTAGTAGATCGTTCGTCGTAGCGGTCCAGTTTAGTCCATCGTAGCTGATGGCACAGCAACTATACGCTGCATCGTTCTCTCCGCCAACGAGCCAATAAGAGCCATTCCATGCTATTGTATGTCCTTGGATGTTGAAGGGAACTGGGTTTGAAAGGGACCAGCGAATACCGTCTGTCGACACGGCCAAGAAGGTTGTTGGGGTGGAGATGCTATTTAGTCCAACGGCTACCCAGTATGAGCCATTCCAGGCGATTCCGTTGGCGGCTCCACCCGAGAAGGGATTATTACCGCCGGCCGCGACTGAATCCGTCCAAGTGAATCCGTCCGTGCTCGTGGCAATACAGATGGTTTGGGTCACATTCGTGCCAACGGCTACCCAGTATGAGCCATTCCAGGCGATTCCGTGTGCCCTATTATCGAAGGGGTTGTTCCGCGCTGTCCAGAAGATTCCGTCTGAGCTGGTCGCGATAGTATTCGCCCCGTTACCAACCGCCGCCCAGATGGCCCCGTTCCACGCCACGCCGCGCCCCTGGCCGCCCGAAAAGGGGTTGTTGGAGCAGTCGAACCACGTGAGAGCGTCATAGGAATACACAATCGCCTTGTCATTTGTAGAGTTTGTTCCGACAGCTACACAGAAGGCGTCGGTGGAAACGGAAGTTGCCCCGCCACTTCCTGTGGGTCCGACGATGCCTGATAGATGGATTTGCCAACTAGAAAACGGGCCAGGGCCGACCGGAACACCTCCGTCAGACAGAATATTAATGGAAATCCATCCAGGCCCTACAGAGTCTAAGGTCGCGATTGTGCCATAGTAGTAATATGTTGATCCAGGAGTCTGGTCATAGATTCTAACATAGTCGCCGACACTGTATGCTCCGTATGAACTGTCAATCGTGCGCATATTTGTCTGGACGCCCCGCTGCGATGTAGGATAGAGGGCCGTATCGCTTGAAAGAGGCATGTAGCCGGCGCCATTGCTACCCGTAGGGCCAGTTGCTCCTTGGAGACCGCCATAGGGAAGATCTATCCAATGCAGATTGCCATCGCCGATTTTGAAAAGACTGGTATCCGATTCGATACCCATTTCGCCGACCGCCAGCAGCGGATTATCAGAGGCCCACTGCACGGCAGTGCCCCTCCGAAACTGGATCTGGACAAAGGGCATACTGCTGTGGTCGAATAAAAAACAACACAGAGTTGACACAAGACGTCACCCAAGCTCCTCAATAGTTATATTGTAGTTTCCTGTCTGTGAATCAGTAAACTGCTGTCCCGTAATCCTATAGATGTGACCAAGCGTTGTCTCGGAGACCGTTGCGACGACCGTGTCCATGATTTGCCCCGGACCCGGCGAGGCCAGAATAGTCTTCGTCAGATTCACGATGGGTCCCAGATTGATTAGCACTGTTACGGGCGACCCTCCCGCGAAAGTCCACGTGGCCTGTCCGATAATGCTTATTTGACATCCGGCATTGGATCCGATACAGAGAGCACCATCCGTATCCATAGCGGCCATTATCGTATTTACAGCCACGGCAGTGCCCGCCGGCATGTTCAGTGCACTGGCGCGTAAAACGGGGGGCGTGGCCTGGTATCTCATACCGGCCGATCCATGTGCCACATCCCACTCGAGTGTTCCGCGGCTTACAAGGGCAAGTGTTTCGCCGGCCTGGACGAATATACTCAGACTGCTCGTTGTGAGGGCACTGCCATTATAAATAAACTCAGTGCTCGTATTGCGAACCGTCACTGAATGAGGGATTGTTGTAGTATTTATAAAGGAGATGATGGTGCCGATAGGGACTGATGCGCAGACGGGAAGAATAACCTCGCAGCCCATTTGTATTAGGTAGCCGGCGTAGCCGCGTGTCAGTATCACGGGGCTCACGGTTCCCGTGTAGAAGACTCCTGTATAGGCGTAGCCGACTGGCCCGACTGCTCCCACGGGACCCGTTGGCCCTGTTACACTCGGTCCGGTGGGGCCGGTTGCACCCGTAGTGCCTGTCGCACCGGTGTTTGTGGCCGTTCCAGCGGGGCCTGTCATTCCGGTGGGGCCGGTGCGACCAGTGGGGCCCGTAGCACCGGTGTTGGAGGCCGTTCCAGCGGGACCGGTGTTTCCCGTATAGCCGGTGGGGCCGATGAATCCGGTGGGGCCCGTGCGGCCCGTCGGACCTGTGGGACCTGTTCCGATTGCTCCTGTGGGGCCGGTGCGACCAGTGGGACCAGTGGGGCCGGTGCGACCAGTGGGGCCGGTGGGGCCGGTGCGACCAGTGGGTCCCGTTTGACCTGTTGGGCCTGTGGGACCCGTATTACCCGTAGGACCCGTTCCAAGTGGGCCTGTGCTGCCGGTGGAACCCGTCGATCCTGTTGGACCGGTGGGGCCAGTGCGTCCTGTGGGGCCGGTGGCGCCTGTTGGACCCGTCGACCCTGTTAAGCCAGTTGGACCAATGCGCCCCGTCGACCCGGTGGCACCGGTGGGACCCGTTCCGAGTGGACCTGTGCTGCCAGTGGGCCCGGTGCGGCCAGTGGGACCAGTGGTTCCGCTTGCACCCGTATTACCGGTGGAGCCAGTGCGCCCTGTAGGGCCGGTAGCACCGGTGGGACCCGCCAGACCGCCATAGGGCAGCGAGTTCCATCCAGTCGTTCCTCTTCCGATTTTAAAGAGTCCAGTATCGGTTTCGTAACCCAACTCACCGAGAGCTAGGACGGGGTTCACGACCGGCCATTCTCTAGCGAGGCCGTGGCGCAGCTGCATGACAATATTGGCGCCGTTGTAGGCCCCAGAGGGACCAGTTGTTCCGGTAATACCGACGCCGCCGCAATTAAAGGCCGGGCCATTCGTAAAGTTCGTGGACGGAGAGCCGCCGTCGAATATGTAGTATGTGTTGTAGCCGGTTGGACCCGTATTTCCGGTTGGGCCAGTGGGGCCTGTCATGCCCGTGGGACCTGTCATGCCAGTGGGACCAGTCCGTCCAGTGGGACCCGTTCCGAGTGGGCCTGTGCTGCCAGTGGATCCCGTAGGACCAGTGCGACCCGTGGCGCCAGTATTACTCGCTGTTCCTGCGGGGCCCGTGAATCCAGTAGGGCCAGTGCGACCCGTTGGACCAGTGTTTCCTGTTGAACCGGTGGGGCCTGTCATGCCCGTGAAACCGGTGGGGCCCGTGCGTCCCGTGGCGCCGGTATTCGTGGCCGTTCCAATGGGACCCGTGTTTCCAGTGGGACCCATTGTTCCCGTTGGACCCGTGGCGCCGGTATTTGCGGCAGTGCCGGCGGGGCCGGTGGCGCCTAGACCAGTGGGACCGACTGCACCAAACCCTCCGCATATAGAGCTACTACAGGCCAGTTCGGTAGCCATTTGGATGCTTAGCAGAGTGCTAGAGGGAACTCCGTGGGTTGGGGGCTGGCAAGGCACGTAGTTTTCCTCGGCCTCTATTTGCGCGACTTGCTTTGCCTTCATGAGATCACTGGATGGCACACAGCTTGCCGGTGTTTGTGGTGCGCAGAGGCTTTGTTCATATGCTATTTGCGCGAGCTGCCTTTTTTTGAGCAGCTCGCTCGAATACATCTAAAGTGTTATGCTAAAGTTAAGTACGTTTACCGGCACGTTATCGTAACATTCGACATAAAGCCCCCTCCCCAGAATAAAGCAGAAATGGCTCGCCTCATCCTCTTGACGATGGTGAAAAACGAGTCGAGGATTATCGAGCGACTCCTAAACTCCGTTCTAGGAAAGGTCGACGGCGTCGTGATATGTGACACGGGCTCCACCGACAACACCATTGCTCTGGCCGAGGCCTGGATAGCGAAATACATGCCAGGGAAGGTCTTCCAGTATCCTTTTAAGAACTTCGGGGCCTCGCGCACGGAATCCTTTTTGAGGGCCCAGGAATGGGTGGCATCCCAGGCCTGGGATCCGACGACGACCTGGGCACTGCTGCTCGACGGAGATATGCTCATGACGGATCCTATCAGCCGGGCCGATCTCGAGCGGGAGACGTCCTGGCCGAACGTGGCCGGCCTCTCTTTAAAGCAGGCCAATGGCGATATGGTCTATAGTAACGTGCGTGTTCTGCGCTGCTCGGAGCCCTGGATTTGTAAGGGGGGGACACACGAGGCCTGGACCTGTCCGCCGCAGAAGACGACCACTCTCATCTCCTCGCCCATTCTCAAGGACTATGGAGACGGTGGCTGTAAGGCGGACAAGTATCCCCGCGACATCCGTCTTCTTATGGAAGACATTGCGGCCATGCCGAATGACGCTCGCAGCCACTTTTACCTCGGTCAGACCTATATTTGCATGCGGGATTGGCCGAAGGCCATTGAGGCTCTAAAGAAGAGGATTACCGTGGGAGGCTGGGACGAGGAGACCTATTTCGCCAAGGTCTATCTCGGAGAGGCCTATGAACATGTGGGAGACAAGGCCTCAGCCGCCTACACGTGGCTGGAGGCCTGGTCATCGAGAAAGCATCGGACGGAGGCCATGATCAAGCTGATCAACATGTATCGTAAGGAGTCTCACTCACAGGAAATCGCGCTGATGTATTTGGAGAAACTCTGGATCTGCCAGACGGGTAAGCGCCTAGACGGAACAGTGGTGGCCGAACCACTGATCAACAACGATCTTCTCTTTGTGAGTCGGAAGGACATGGCCGTGCATTTCTGGGAGGAGTTGGCCATTCTTTCCTATTACTGCGGCGAGACGGCAAAGCGGAATGCTCGGAACATGATCGATGACTACGATCTCGAGCATGATCTCAACTGGCACGAGTTCAACCACATCTTTGGGCATTTGAAGTGGTATGACACGGTGCTCGATGTGAAAAAGACCCGTTTCAATCTTCCTGTTGGGTCATTGCCCTGGGCTGGCGAGGAGGATGCCGCGGTCTGGCAGCCCTTTAATCCGAGTATTCGTCGCGACGGGGACGGCTACCTCTTAAATCTGCGATACGCGAACTATTGGACGGAGGAGGCGAAGCACTACCACTATCGGGGCTTTCACGGAAAGGTGCTGACGCGGAACTGCTTGCTGCGCTTCGGGGGAGAGCCTCTAGGAACACCAGATTCGATCGAGGAGATTGTCATTGATCCGAGCATCAAGCAGTCAGACGGCTATATCCAGGGCGTCGAGGATTGTCGGATTATCCAGGGGTCGGATCGCGTCGAGTTTCTCGGGACCTCGCGCTCCTATTCATCGAATGGGACGAACAAGATTATGCACGTGTGGCAGGAGGACGGTAAATGGCTTCTGAGGGAGATGCCTCTGCCGGCGGGGGTGGGGGCGGACGAGACCCAGAAGAACTGGATGGGCTTCCGTGTGGGCGGAGATCTGCAGTATCTCTATGGCTACAGCCCTATGCGGGTTTGTGCGGAGGATGGGAGTGATGTGGGGAAACCGAATGAGCCTCTTTTCAAACTGCGCGAGTATCGGGGGTCGGCGGGGCCGGTCGAGTGGAGCTCGGCGTATCCTAATGAGCGGTATTTGGCGGTTATTCACAAGGTCTATATTGGCGGGGAGGGCCGGCGCTACTACCATCGTTTCCTGACTCTGAATACCGATTTCTCTCCTTCTCGTGTATCTTCGTTTATTCGAATGACGCAGGAGCGGGTTGAGTATTGGAGCGGAATGTGTCGTAGCCCCAATGGTTACTATATTACTTATGGATTGAAGGATTCAGAGGCCTATATTGCGGAGATTGGGAAGGAGGTGATTGAGGGGCTTATGTGATTCGGATTTGATAGTAGCCGGCGCCGCCTTTGCCCGGGCCGCCGGCGCTGCCATTGCCCCCCCCGCAGGGGCTAGCAGGGCCCGCGCCATACCCGCTGGAACCATCATCCCCCGCGCCCCCCGCGCCCACGCCATCCGCCTGCCCCCCCGCGCCGCCGTTGCCCGCGCCTTCGCCGTCAAAAGACTGGAGTTGAAAATATGGAAGACCATCATCATCAAGACCCATATACACATTATCACAACTTCCCGAGGTGCCTGCGCCACCGCCGCCGCCGCCGCCGGCACCATATTGGTGTGGATTACCATCTGATAGGTCATAGACAGTATTGCCGTTTTCGCCACCATGTCCATCAGTAGTAGTAGTTAAGCTATTTGTCCAAGATCCACCTGCAGCAGTATTTTCGACACCATTTATGTATAAGATTGTATCCCCACCCTTACCGGTTGGTGCATTTGGTGTTCCTCCTCCAGCTCCAAGGCTCACATTTAGAGTGGTGGCAGATGTTACTTGATAACTGTCTATTGTAGTACTGCCCGCGCCGCCGCCTTGGCCGCCCACGAAGGTGCCATTCAAGGGATACACGTATTCAGTATTGCTGCCGCTCGAGCCCATGCCGCCGCCGCCAATCAATGCGTATTCTATAAGACTATAACCATCCGGAACGATATAGTCGGTCGGTAGAGGATTATTAACTGAATCGAAAAGAAGAGGCAGAGGTTGTGGTTTTGTTATTTCATTTACAGGATCTGTGGAAGCACCAACCCCCCCTCTGTTTTTACATGCTACTTTGAAGTAATACGATGTATCAGGAGTTAAATCTAAAGCTGTATACACGCCTGAGACGCCTGGGTTGTTGTATGTCTCATTAAGAACCGAATAGTCACCAGTGGTAGCATAGTAAAGTATGTATCCTGTTAGAGTGCCGCTTGGATTATTCCATGACAGTGTAATACTAGTCGATGTTATTTCACTTGCACTTAAGTCAGTGGGCGCATCTGGCGGATCCGGCAGGGTTATTTCAAGCAGTGTTTTGGGAGTTGAGCTAACACTGCTAAATATAGTAGTCACTCGGATCTTGTATCCTGTGTCTGCACTAAGATTGCTTATATTAGCATAGTTATAGGAAGCATCGTATGTTTGACTAATAATATCATTTAGAACGGGAGTATCACCTTCATATGTTACATCAATATTATATGAATATTCATTACTTATGTAAGGCCATACAAGATTTATTGTTGTTTGTGATAAATCAGCCACGGACACGTCGGGTGGTGGTACTGGGACAGTAAATACTATTGTAGATGACTGAGTGCTTCCTCCTGGACCAGTGGCAATAATATATGCATATAAGGTGAACAATGGATCACTTGAGTAATTGAAGTGAGCAGTTCCTACTCCAGATGAGTCTGGCTGCCTTTCTATTAGTGGACTGCCTGTTCCAGCATAATATACAAAGCTTGTCGCGTTCGTGCTGCTATACGTTATTGTAAATCCCTCAGTGCTTACGTTATTCGCAGAGAGATCCGTGATGGTTGGGGGTACTGCGGGTATTGGTATTGTGAAACTGATGGTATTAGAATCTGTCACCCCTCCTGGTCCGGTAGCCTCGATATAGGCATGCACAGTTATTCCAGGATCATTCGATGCGGTAAAGATTGCGTATTTACTTCCATCTTGGTTAGTTCCTACTGAGGTTGGCGTGGTTACATAAGTGGTAGAATCTACTCCATTTGATGCATAATATACAAAGCTTGTCGCGCCCGTGCTGTTAAATGTTAGCTTGAATCCCGTAGTGCTTACGTTACTTGCAGAGAGATTCGTGATGGTTGGAGCTAGTGCAGGAACCGAGAAGTAGATTTGGAAAGTTGGACCGCTTCCAGCAGTGCCCTGATTGTAGCCAGCACCACCATTACCACCGTTACCACCGCCCTTACCATCGCCACTGCCGCCCTCGCCACTGCTGCCGTTTGCACCAGTCGTTATGGTTAATCCAGTTAATCCTACTACAGAGCCACCCGCCCCCTCGCCAAAGGAGCCACCGTTAGCTCGGCCGCCGCCGCCATGTTTACCACCCGCAGCAGTTATTCTAGTAGAGCCGTTAATAAACATTATTAGAGATTTACCATCTTGGCCATCATACCCATTTTGCATCTGACCATATTGAATATCCCCTACGGCGCCACCGGCGCCACTTCCAACGCCGTTTAGAGTTGTCGATATTTTGTCACCAGGAGATACATTGCATATTCCAGAAATATCGCCGCCGCCGCCACCACCGCCGCCGCCGCCGTCGCCGCCGGCGCCGCCGCCGCCGCCACCCCCGCCCAGCATATGAACTCTCATAGACGTATACCCAGCAGGCACTATAAAGTTTGTAATCTGCGCTGGAGAGGTCAGAATGATGGTGTCGTTAGTCGCCGCTACCACATAGAATGTCTGGGAATAAGAGCTTGTAAATAGTCCGTATGTTATTGTTAGACTTACCTGGATTTCTCGTGCGGTTGCATAGGTTTGTGTAAATGTCGACGATGCTGATGTATGTGTGCCATCCGACCAGCTGTAGATTACATTTGGAGGTAGAGATCCAGAAAGATCTGCTGAGAAGGTGACTGACTGGTTTGCTATTGGCACAGCGACAGATGAGTTAATCTTACGGATTTGGGGAGTTGGGGCCTTACCGAAGCATATTTGGAAAGTTGGACCGCTTCCACCATTGCCCGGGTAGCCAGGATTGTACGCGCCACCGCCACTGCCGCCATTGCCACCGCCGCTGCCGCCGTCGCCGGCTTGGTCAGTAGATATATGTCCATCACCACCATTTGGACCAGTCGTTATGGTTAATCCAGTTAATCCTACTACAGAGCCACCCTTCCCCTCGCCATGGAAGCCGCCGCCAGGGAAGCCGCCGCGGCCATGTTCACCACCCTGAGAAGTTATTCTAGTAGAGCCGTTAATAGACATTATTAGAGATTTACCATCTTCACCAGCTTCACCAGCCAGCGGGTTAGCATACTGGTCAGTCTGCCCGCCAGCGCCACCGGCGCCATTTCCAACGCCGCTTAGAGTTGTTGATATTTTGTCACCAGGAGATACATTGCATATTCCA
>Ga0114962_10000585_pt1 | contig 32338 bp, 38 predicted proteins | sample C_130820_MF_Meta_FD_87017 | JGI IMG/M metagenome (GOLD analysis project Ga0114962, IMG submission 87017) | Freshwater microbial communities from Lake Croche, Canada to study carbon cycling - C_130820_MF_MetaG | ecosystem: Environmental > Aquatic > Freshwater > Lake | place: Lake Croche, Canada...
AGCAATGTGCAATACCTGATTTGTCTAATGTCACGTTTAATGATCCATTATTTGAAAATGGCGTGTCAACAAAAGTAGTTTTGGAAGTAACCGGAGAGTGTTTGAATTTACTAACCACTTTTTTAGTCCAAGTTTTACCAGCATCCAATGATTTGAATAACATCACATCATGCATTTCACCACCGATTAAAATTGCAACAGTATCGCCTTTAGCATCGATTGAATATACATCAGATACACCTCTAGCTGTATTGGTTAAATCATAATTTGGCAAAAGCATATCTTGAACTTCAAAAGAATCAAGGTCTGCATTATATCTGATGTAAACAACTGGACATCTGATTCCAGCAATTTTTTTAGAAATTGTATCTCCATAATCTGGATAAGCAGCAATGATGTGTACATATTTACCTGATCCTGCAGAACGTGGCCACATTGGCCCATTAGGAATTTTATATGTTTTAGTCGTCCAAGTATTACCTCCGATTTTATCATTGTATTCAAAGAATAAACCTCCAGTTTGAGTAGTATCTCTATTTGCACCTGCTTTTGCTCTGTGTGCAACAACTACATCTCTTTCTACTCCTCCTTTAACCATAGAAGTTAAGGAATTATATCCAGCTCTGTCAGATTCAAGTCTGTTAGTTAACTGATTTGTCCAAGCTCCACCTCCGGAAGTAGCGTCTGTAGGGTCATAAGAAACATAATTAGATCCTCTATCTGTAAAGTTTGCATCCCCACTGTTGTTGGAATATGTCCAAATACAAGATACTTTTCCTGCTTTATTAACGGAAATTTTCCTTGCCATAGCAGCATTGGTTTGTTGGTCAAAAAAGGTAGTACCTACTCTTTTTGACTTGAAACTAGAAGTTGTTTTGAAATATTTCCTTGTTGGATTTGCCAATGCAACTGGCTTGATTGAACTTTTTTCAACAAGTCCAGAAGCTATTTTGGTAGCTGTATTGGTTTTGTTTTCATTGCCTGAAGCAAAAAGCACAAATGGTGCAAATGCTAACAATAGTAGTAATTTTCTCATGAAATAGACTAAATTAAATTTTAACGATTATTTAACACAAACTTAGGTAAATTGTCAGAAATTCCAATAAACATTCATCTTTGCATAAAAAACGAATTAATGGGTTTATCGGTTGTTAAGGATTATGGTAATGGGCTTTTATTACTGGAGCCAAAACTAATAGGAGACGAAAGAGGCTATTTTACTGAAATATATAAGTCCTCTGATTTTGCAGAAGTCGGTATTGTAGAACACTTTTGTCAAGAAAACTTGTCCTTAAGCCAAAAAAACGTACTAAGAGGACTACATTTTCAAGTTCCTCCCTTTGGCCAATCAAAGTTGGTTACTGTTTTGACCGGCAGTGTTTTAGATGTAGTATTGGACATTAGAAAAGAATCTGATACATACGGAAAATGGTATAGTGTTGTTTTAGAAGAGGAAAAGCCTCAATGGTTTTACGTACCGGAAGGATTTGCACATGGTTTTTGCGTATTAAAGGACAACACTAGATTTATGTATAAAGTATCTAGCTATTATAACCCTAGTTCAGAACAAGGCATCGCGTTTGATGATGAAAGTTTAGGTTTACCATGGCCTAAAGAGATTGATTTTATTACTTCCAATAAGGATAAAAACAATATTACTTTTGCAGAATACTCTAAAAATCCAAGTTTCTAAAAATGGAATTATCTAATAAGGCAGAAGAATTATTGAAACAGATAGAAGATAAATATTCATCTGACCATCAACCTATCGAATCCTATCTGGAGGGACTTTTGCATCAAAGATATTTGGATTATTGGGATTATATAAAGTTAGATGTTCTTTTAAATCTGCAAGAACCAAGAACTAATATCCCTGACGAAAGGATTTTTATCATTTATCACCAAATTACAGAATTGTATTTTAAACTCATAATCAATGAGTTAGATGATATACTTTATAATCAGAATTTGGAAATCGATTTCTTAAAAACTCGATTAAAAAGAATTGTCAATTATTTCTTCCATTTAGCCAATAGCTTCAGCATTATGAGGGAAGGAATGGATAAAAATCAATTTTTGACCTTTAGGATGAGTTTATTACCTGCAAGTGGATTCCAGTCATTTCAATATAGATTAATTGAAACAAAGTGCACTCCACTAAAAAACTTATTGCATAAGGATTTTAAGGAGACATTAAAGAATGAAATAATCACATTACAGTATCCTCATATTTATTGGAAGTCAGGTGCAATTGACCAAAAAACACAATCTAAAGCCTTAACCCTCATAAGATTTGAAGAAAAATATGATGATTTGATTTTAGAATCCTTTATTAAACATCAGAATAATAATATTTGGGCTAAAGTAGTTGATTTAGGGATTGAAAATGATTCTGAAGTTAAAGAATTAATGCGTCATCTTGATTACACTTCTAATGTAGTTTGGCCAAATGCACATGTCCAAACAGCTGCAAAGTATTTAGGAAGTGGGCAAGATGCCATTGGTGCTACAGGCGGAACCAATTGGCAAGATTATTTGCCGCCTAGTAAACAACAAAGGAAGTTTTTCCCTGAATTATGGGAGGAATTTGAATTAAAAGATTGGGGCTCGATTAAAAAAGAAATTTAACTTCCTTTATGTTAAAGACCTTTTTATGATTGGCAACATCCATTATCAGTCTTCCACCAGTGTCAACGTTTATTATTTTCCCTGTGAAATGATTATTTAAATTATCTAGATAATTTGCTTCTTTATTGAAGTTAAGTAAATTAGCAAAGTAATTTTGTTTTACCTGTTCGTTAAAAGAATGGTTAAGTCCTTTAGAATCTACTAATGGCATTAAATCAGCATCAAATTGAATCAGTAATTCGGCTGAAATTTTTGGTATATCAAAAGTGTTTTTTGCAATTTGAGAAATTGAAGTTGCACCTTTTTCAATAATTTCTTGATTTACATTCAATCCGATACCTATTACAGACTGAGTTACCATATTACCTGATAAGGCATTTTCAATTAAAATTCCTGCTATTTTGGAATTGCCAAAATAAATATCATTGGGCCATTTGATTTTTAATGGAGTAGAAAATACAAAGGTATCTGTTAATATTTTGTCTAGGTAGCTATGCAAAATATTGGAAATCTGCATATTAAGTAAAAATAATAAATCAGTTGGAAAATTGATATCTTTTAGCAAAATTGACATTAAAATGTTTTCTGCTGCATTACTTTTCCATTGATTTGACATTTGTCCTCTTCCGGCTACTTGGTAAGCCGCAGTAATCGTGTGTCCACTTAATACCTCACTTCTTTCTGCTATAGACTTCAGATATGTATTAGTGGAATCAATTATATTGAAATGTTCCCAAACACGACCAATTACTTGAGTATTTAAATCAAATCTTTGCATTTTTTAGTTTAATCAAAGATAATAAAAGAATCGTCAAATTAACGTCTGAATAGACGTAATGCACTTTTAGGCAGATAAATCGTTGATTTAATCGACTAAATTATTCTTGACTTGACTTCTTCAAGATTTTGTTGCTTTTTATCTTTCCTAAAATTGATGGAATATTCAGTAAAATAATGATGTTGACCTAAAAAATTTACTTGTATTTGATTCCATCTATTTTGATCAGTTATGTTTAGATAAACGCTAACTTCCTTAAAAAGAGTATTTGCGATTGGCCAAAAGTCATTTCTACCTAAATAATCCAAATCAGCATCACAAATTATTTGCTCTAATAATGTAGTTGCAGACTGAGGTATTTTTGTTGACCTTATCATTCCTTTGATTGTTTCCAAATCTGAAGACGAAAGATTATAAGGTTTTAGAAACTCCTCTGCAATATGACATCCCTCCTCTTCATGGTCTTTATATGCTTTAGTAAATCCAGAGTCATGAAACAAACATGCCAACTTTAGGAGGTCTAATTCATCTTCAGAAATTTTTTGGTACTTTGCAATACGTATCGCTGAGTCTAATACATCCCTCGTATGATGAGGGCCATGATAAGTCAAGTCCTTAGGCAAGTTATTGTCCAGAAGATTAAAGACCTTGGTTTGTATTTCGTCGTAAAAACTTAGCACTTAGGTAAACAATATTGTCCCTGATAAAATCACAAATTTAAAATAGTACTTGATATATCAAAATATTTTACCAAATAGTGGTAACATTGCCCCGCTGATAAAATTCAGAATCATCAAAACCTGTGTAATCGGCTTGCCAGATAAATACGTTGTTAAAAGGCTTATTGCCTTTAAATAAACCATCCCAACGCGCATATTTATTAGTTGAAGACCAAACTTGCTCTCCCCATTTGTTGAAAACTTTAACTTTTAAATTTTTTACAAACGCATATCTATAATTAAAAACATCATTGATTCCGTCACCGTTTGGCGTAAATGAATTAGGTACATAAAGTAAAGGCTTCTGAAATAACTTAATCGTATTAGAAACCGAAACCGCGCCGTTACCAGAAGAGCCTTCTATGGCTTTTATCACATATCTATAATTTCCCCAATTTATATTCAAAAAACTATCTTCAAAAGCAAATTTATTACCATTTATACTGTCCAAATTAAAGAATTGAGCAGTCGAATCTTGTCGTTGAATTACGAATCTGTCCACATCTCCCTGCCATTTTTCATAGGTATTCCAATTCAAATTATTTTGAAAAGGGACCGCTAAACCAGTTAATAATATAGAAGTCCCTATATTCCCGTCTTCACTACTAATTCCACATTGGGTGGAAGTCATCACTTTAAATTGATACGAAAGATGATGAACATCAACAGAATAGTCTAAAAAGACAGTATCAGATTTATCCTTGGTGGCATATACCTTCACAAAAGGTTGATTGGAATTAGTTAACTTTCTTAAAACAGTATATTTATAAAAATCAGGTCTTGGATTTTTATTCCAATCAATCTTGATAAATGAATCTTGTTCTACTGTCACCGTATGTAAATAAATAGGTAATGGAATAGAATCCTTATTTGGGATAGAGCTTAAAAGTCGAGTAGTATCCCCAATTTTACCGCATATATTAATCCCGTATATAAAGTATTTATAATCGGTAGTTCTATGATTATAGGCTTTAGAATCAATATAAAACGCTGGATCTGATTGTGTAAATGAACTTAAAAATTGGATAGAACTATCTGGATTTTTCCTAAATAAAAGATATTGTTTTGTGTATTCCGGTTTGTCCAATTCACTCCAATTGATGATCAATTCATTTGGATTTATCCTTTTTAAGCAGAAAATACCAGGTGGATTCAGTCTAGGCGGTGGAGTAACAATTATCCTAATAGTCCGATTGATTTGTCTAGGAGTTGGGCACCCATTGTCTTTAATCGTCAGATTGACAACAAAAGTATCCACTTCTGTACAGTCAGGACGCCAATAAATTTTAGCTGAAGCCCGTTTAATTCCGTTTGAAATTACTATTGAAGCAGGATTCCCTATTCCAGATTTATTAAATATTTTACTCTGAGCGGTAATAGTAATACTATCCGCTACGTCCTGGTCAGTGGCCTCAAATGTATAGGAAAAAGATGCATTTGCAACGGTTATTAAAGTAGTATCATTAAGAGCAGGTGCAAAATTGGAAGAGTTTAAATCCATTTTAAAGATGGCATTATTGCATCCGCCTTCTAAAGGGTCATACGGACGCTTTCCGTTATTGGTTCTGCTCCACGCGTTTTGGGTTGAAGGAAAATCATTAAATCCACCGCATCCTCCACAAACTGACTGATACACTTTGCCATCACGGTCAAATCTTGAGGTCCCACCATCAACGTGTTCTTCTGACCTTTTACCACCATAATAGGTAGCATAGGTCAATTTGGTTAGTTCAGGTGAAAAAACCGCCAAATAAAAATCTGCTCCATCTGTCCTTGATTGAAAGGCATCTTGAGTGGTAGGTAAATTAAGAGTTGTGCCGTTAATCGGGGTGTAACCTATATTGGCACCTCCACCCCATCCACTAAGGCAAATTCTTCCACACAAATCGACTAAAAATGCTGAAGGAGATAAATTCAGTTGTTGGGTATTTTGTCCAAAAACGGTAGAAAATTCTAAATTAGATAAATTATTATCAAAAGCAGCTATAAATTGATGACCGCCTTTCTGGGTATAGACATTTCCCTTAACAGGAAAATCGCCCATCGTCTGACCTGTAGTATAAATCCTTTGACGGTTATCTATTTGAACAAAATAGGCTTGATCGTAATTGGAAGTTCCTACATATCTAATTGCCAATGGATTATAGGTTGTTCTATCCATTTTGATTAGAAATCCATCAGCAATACCTCCGTTATAACTGTTTTTTTCTATGGGTTTATTGGTAATCAAATTAAATCCTTGTGTACCTCCACTGAAAAAAACATTTCCCGAAGCATCCAAATTGATGCCGTATCCAGCATCATTTGCAGTTCCACCAAAAACGGTTGCAAATTCTAAAGTACTTAAATCCTCAGAAAAGGATGCAAAATAGGCATCAAAGTCTCCACCATAAGTGCCAATTTTCCAATTCTTTTTTTGAGGAATTGTACTTCCAGTACTATTTTGAGTACAGCTACTGATCCATATTTTTCCAAAACTGTCAATAATGATTTCCCCTCTAAAAGGATCTCCGTAATTATTGGTCAAAGGAGATGATGAATTTCTTGAATAAGGATCTAATGCATTGATTCCGTCATTGGATGCACCTCCTAATAATCTTGTTTTTATGACCTTGGTGCCGTCACCACTTATCCGAGTTATATAGATATCATATCCGCCTGAACTTTTATCTACAGCACCAGGAAAGTCTGTGGAACTTGTTGTCCCATATACAAGGAGATTTCCGTTTCTATCAGCAATCATTGAATGGGGTTGATCATTTCCCTTTCCGCCTAAATAGGAAGCCCATAATAATTGTGTCCCGTCTTCAGAATATTTTAGAATTCCTGCATCGATTCCATAATCATAACCTGAATAGATTGCTGGTCCACCTGCATAAAATGTTTGAAAACCAGTAGTTTGTCCTCTTGTAGCAGGAAATCCAGTCGCATAAACACTTCCTCCACTATACGCATGACCAGAATGATCATAGGTACCAGTATATCCAAAATTATCTGCTGTGCTTCCGCTATAAGTACCAAAAATGAGGGTTGGATCTATAATGATGTCTTTATCTTGATTATAATTACCTAACTCAAATGATAAAATTCCGTTTTCCAACTTAAACTTGGACTGAATAAATTTTGAATCCTTAAAACCTTCATAAAAAGTAAAAGGTTTGTCTTCTGTTAAGTCTATAAATTTTGATTTTAAATGAACCTTATTATTGCTTAAATAAAATTGCTCTGCACTTTTATTTGAGGTCAATTTAATTAAATTCGGATTTGCTCCTTTTTTTACCCTAAATGAATATTTTAAGGCATCCCCATCAGGTTCAATGATAAAATCAATTCCATCCCATAAATTAGGATAGGTGATTTTTTGATAGCTATGACATTTAGTTGCCCATTTGGTAGAGTCATTTCCTTGAAAATAATTATAATAGCATTTACTTGGGGTTTCCTTATTTATTGAATTAGTTTTATTTGAATGAATAAAATCTAAATAAATATGATCAAATTCATATCCTGTTATAGTGTCATTATGTTGATGAAATTTATCAAATATTGATTTTCCGTTATAAGTTTGATATAATATTCCAGTCTTAGTGAACCAAACCTTTCCATGGGTGATATCACATTCTGCAAAAACTTGCTTATCCCATTGTCCTTTATTTTCAATAATTCTTAATGCTGAGTAAGATTTATTTGACAAAAACAATTGACAAAATATTAGTACTAAAATAAAAAAGTAAGAAGGCCATTTAATTAAAAACGCCTTCTTACTTTTATAATTGATAATTTTATCCCTAATAATTTTGATATTATTAATCTTCAAATATATTGGTTATTCCGCCTAAAATGGAGCCCGATTCTTTGCCTGAGTTTCCACTTCCTGGAGAAAGTTCTCTAATTAATTTATTGATTGGCATAGATTGCAACCAAACTCTTCCGGTACCAGACAAAGTCGCTAAAAAGATTCCTTCCCCACCAAAAACCATTGATTTTAAATTCCCTGCACGTTGAATATCATAATTTATGGAAGGTTCAAAACCGACTATACATCCTGTATCCACCCTTAAAGTTTCATTATTTAAAGTTCTTTCTATGACAGTTCCTCCAGCATGGATGAAAACATTACCATCGCCTTCAACTTTTTCCATGATGAATCCTTCCCCTCCAAACAAACCCGTTCCTAGTTTTTGATTAAAAATAATGGAAAATTTTGTTCCTAAGGCAGCACACAAAAAGGCATCTTTTTGTAAAATGATTTGATTTCCATAATTTGCTAAGTTTAAAGGAATGATCGTCCCAGGATAAGGAGCTGAAAAAGCAACATGTTGTTTACCATATCCCTTATTCGTAAAATGAGTAAAAAACAAGGACTCTCCTGCCACTAATCTTGAACCCGCACTTACTAATTTTCCAAAGAAACCTTTATCAGGTTCTGAACCATCCCCTAGTTTTGACTCGAAGGCAATTCCTTGGGTCATATAGACCATTGCTCCTGCTTCTGCAATGACGGTTTCGTTAGGGTCTAACTCGATTTCTACTAATTGAATATCATTTCCAATGATTTTGTAATCTACTTCGTGTGATTTCATGTCTTTTATTGAATTTACTTTATTTCCTAAACGGATTACTATACTCTTTTTTTACAGTTAGTGAATCATCCGTTAAAGTATTTAAAAATGCAATCAAATCAGAGCGTTCCTGAGCTGAAATATTTAAGTTGGGTTTTACTCCAGGGAATATATTGGAAGTATGCATGATGATCCACATATTTTGGTTGAGTTGAGGAGTAACCTTTACGTCCCTATAATGATTAATGACCGAATCTATATTGGATAAAGAGCCATCATGCATGTATGGGAAGGTCTTCATAATATTCCTTAAAGATACTGCTTTGAAGTTTGTGGTTCCCATTCCGTTATTCATAAAGGTAGGTAATCTATTTTCAGGTGTAAATAAAGGAACAGCATGGCAATGGGCACAATCTAATCCGCCAGAAGTTCTAATTCCTGTGCGTGAATCAAATCTTGGGAAATCGCCGAAAAGGGTTCTTCCGTTTTTTTCTTGGACGGATAAATTCCCTCTATCAAATTTAGAATTTCCGGATACAATCGTCCTTAAAAATTGAGCGATGGATCTGGCAATATTTTCCTTACTTACTTGATCTGTTCCAAATGCAATTTTGTACCAAGTCATATATTGCTGATTTTTAGCAACTCGGTCAATTACATTTTGCCAAGTATTGTGCATTTCTACCAGTTCAGTAACTGGTTGCAGAATCTGACTTTCTAAATAAGTAACTCTACCATCCCAAAAAAAACCAGTATTTTCAAATATTGTATTAAACAGCGCGATACTATTTCTAGTCCCATTCATTCCCAAAATCCCTTTACTAAATTGATTTGGAGCATCACTAAAGGCATTTTCTTGCCTATGACAACTTCCACAAGACATGGTGTAATCCTCTGAAAGAAGAGAATCATAAAATAAATATCTTCCTAAATTTACACCTTCCACGGTAAGCGGATTGTCCTTTGGAATAAAAGTTTGTAAATTCTTTAAACTGTTAGGTAAGACAAGATTGTAAGGTGTTGGTTTTTGAATATTAGATATTGGCTGCGATACTTCCGGATCCTTTTTACATGAAAGAACCAAGATAAAGACCATTGAAGTCAAAACACCTATCCATTTAACAGATTTAAAAATCTTCATACTCAATGATTATTGAATGGACATTGCATTAATCAAATTTTCAGTTACTTTCACCCCTAAAATACCCTCTGAAGTCACTCCTCTACCCATTTCGGTATATCGTTCTTTAGGTAAAGATATGGGATTATTTGAGTTATTAAAAAACTTAGTTAAATCAATCTGTAAAGTAATGTTATTGGTTGTTTTATTAATAGGCAAGGTAACATTTCTTAATAAGGAATCAAAACCTGTATGGTATTTAATGGGATAATTAAAAGAATTGTTATTTGTAGTATCAAATTGACCTTCTATTCTAAGATTTCTATACATTTTCCAAGTATCCCAATCCATTCCCATCCCTAATGTCAATGGATGCCCTTTAGGAAAAGAATTTGGGTTATAGTTGGTGATATTGGAATCTCCATTATACTTTTTGGGTACACCTAACTGAAACTTCAAGGACTTGTAAGATTGATTTGGGATATTAAAATTGAATTTAGTCCCTACCCTACCAACGTCAACTGTTCTTGTTCCATCATAAATTAATGGATCATTATCAATGAGCATAATGTCTTGAAGAGCTACGGTAGAACCGTCAGGTTTTTCCAATCTAATGTTGTTCATGTAGAACAATATTGCACTCAACTTAACTTCTGCATTACCAACCTTAGGAATTACACTATAGAAATCTGCTGGATTGACAAACACTATTCTGAAGTTATATCCTGAAGATGAAGTAGTTGAAGTGGAGGTGGTAGTAGAGTTAGGGTCAGATTTATGACAGGAGCTCAACCACAATATATTGACAGTCAATAGGATAAGAAATAATTTTTTCATAATATTTTAAGCAGTTTTGATTCCACTAAGATAACAAAAATAATCAGAAGTAGTTTGATTATTTTCTTAGCAAACTTGGAAATCTATTTTAAACTCTGAAAAATAATTTCTAATAAATTATTTAAAATATATTTTCCTATTCTAAATATTAATTAAATTAATTATTATTTAGTACCATCATCTAGATTATGTTTTCTCGCACTGAAAATATCCATTTGCAATCTAAGATCTGTTTTAGGATCAATCCCAAAAGCTAATAGGGTCAAATAGTAAACTTGATCCATACGCTCCTTTACAGTTAAATGGAGATTACATTTTCTAAATCTGGCTCCTCCTTGGTTTGGATTCTAAAGAGCGATTTATCTAACTTAGGAAGTTCAGTCGAGATAAATAAAAATTATTTTTTGAACCTATCTACCCAACCAAAAACTTCTTTTAAAGCACCTGTAGGACGAGAATCTAAATTTGATCTAATATCTTTTTCCTCCTCGGAAATTTTCAGGAATAACCCGTCTAAAGCTTTGTTTGTCGTATATTTAATCAAATCTGTTTCGACTTTTCTGGTAAATGGAATCTTATTATAAGCGGTAGTTATATCTGTCCAATGTTTAGAGGCAGAAGATTCATCTAAAGCAGTTTTGATTTTAGGTGAAAAAGCAGAATATAATCCGTCCTTAGTTTTAGTTTTAAAGTACATTGTTGCGGAATTGTCTTCTCCTGTCAATATTGTTTTGGCATCATCTATGGTCATGGATTGTAATGCCCCTACAAAAATTGGTTTAGCCTCAATTGCAGCATTTTCCGCTGCATGGTTCATAGATTCTATAAACTTATCTACTCTTTCCCCTTGACCAATGGCTCTCAATTTGTTAGCAACATTAACTGCTTCTGGGGGAAATGGAATCTTAAATCTTGCATTATCCAAATATCCTCCAGGTTTGTTTAGGAAGGAGACTGCCTTGTCCGTGCCTGTATTGAGTGCTTCCTTTAATGCCTTACCCATCAATTCACCGGAAGGGTCAGACAACTTTGTAAAGGAACTCAAGATCAATGTTAAACAAAGAATGGAGGTAATAAAACTGAAGTATTTTTTCATGAAGTTTTAAATATTTTTATGATTCAAAGATAAACGAATGATTTAGAAAAATATTACATAATAAAAAAAGGGCTGAAAATCCTTCAGCCCTTTTTATTAATTGAGTAGTATTAAATACTAAGATTTATGCTCTAATAAATCAGTTACAAAACCAGGCATTGCAAATGCTGCGGTCCCTATAGCTTCATTATAATATTTTAAGTTATGATCTTTGGTAAACTGAGCTACTGCCTCTTTATTGAAATCATTAAGCGGATGAACACTTCCTTTAGAACAATAGCAGAACGACCACATTCCTGTAGGATAGGTGCTTATAAAGCTTAAATAACACCAAACTTTATCCATTCCAAAAACCTCCTTATAGACATCAAATAATTGAACAAAAGCATCAGAATGGAATCTTGGGGATTCGGATTGACCTACCATAACTCCATTTGGTGTTAAGATTCTATGAACGTTTTGGAAGAAATCTACACTAAATAATCCTTCTGCTGGACCAACTGGGTCGCTGGAATCGATAATCACTAAGTCATAAGTATTGTCCGTAGCTTTAGCTACATAGTCAATACCATCTCCAACAATAACTTGAACTCTAGGATTGTCCAACTCTCCACTAATACTTGGTAAATGTAGTTTTGATGCCTCTATTACAGCCTCATCAATTTCTACCATTATAATTTGCTCAATTCCTGGATATTTAACCAATTCTTTGACCGTTCCACCATCACCACCTCCGATGATTAATACCTTTTTTACATCCTTTTGAGTTTGCATTGGTACATGGACAATCATTTCATGATATGCATGTTCATCACGTTCTGTACACATTACCATAGAATCAATGGCAAGGAACTTTCCGTAAGCGTAAGATTCTAATACTTCCACTTTTTGGAATGGAGATTGTTTCTTATAAAAAACTTCCCCTGTGTGACGTAAGGAAAGTGCGATGTTATCATCTTTATCTGTTAACCAAATATTACGATTGTACTGAGGTTTAATTGGTTCAGTAGCTTCTGGATATTCAGTATATTCAGGAATTACTTTTCCTTTAGAAACAACACTGATTTGTCCTCTTAAAGCCTCGATAGCAGAACCATGCTCTGCTTCTAACTCAGTTTTAAGATATTCATAGGATACCCAAGGGTCAACAGCTCCTCCACAAGTAAAGATATCAACGGAAGCGTATCCGTATTCCGGCCAAGTGTGGATTGCCAAATGACTTTCCTGGATCACAACCACTCCAGATACTCCAAAGGGAGAAAAATGATGGAAAGTACTATTAATTACAGTTGCTCCTGCAGTTTTTGCAGCGTCAACCATTGCTTTTTCTATAAACGTAACATCCGATAATTTGGATGCAGAGCAATCATAGTACTCAACTATGATGTGTCTTCCTAAAGAGGTTGAAGTATTCATTAAAATTTATTCTGTATTTTTGAATTTATTCGATTTTACAAATTTAACGTCTTCCAGATTAACAAATCGTAAAGACTTTACTAGGTTAAGAAAGTTATCTGGTTTAAAAAAAGGAAATAAATGCTCCACTAAAAAGAGCGATTAAATAATAGATGGTAAAACTTAAAGAAAAGATAAGTCCATTTAAACTTAACCATCTGATCCATTTTATTTTTTTAATTTGAAAGGAATCCCAAGATTGATTTTGAATTTTGATGAATTTAAAATAATTTATCAAACAAAATATTTGACCGATTAAAGAAGGAAGACCAAAAATAAAAGGAAATAAAAAACAAAGTATTGCAATTGTTAACCATTTATTTATCAATTTCCCCATTTTAATTAATTACTACTTAAAATTTGTTTTCAAAATGGTTAAGCATAATTTATATAATGCTCTTGCCCCAACATTTCCGTTCCATTCATTATTATCAAAAGCAACCTCATTCAAATCAAAACCAATCACTTTTTTATTAGAATCAATAATTTTACTAAATAAATATGTAATATGATCAAGGGTTAAACCTCCGGGTACAGGAGTTCCTGTTCCTGGAGCTAAGTATTGCACCAAAACATCAATATCAAAACTAATATAAATAAATTGAGGTAATTTTGATAATATTTCATCACAAATGGAGTCCCAAGTTTTGCCTTTAAACAATTCAGATTTAATTGCGAAATCAGTAATCATTTCTATTTTAGGATGATTGTTTGCCAGTTCTACCTCTCCATTAGACATATCCCTAATGCCTACTTGTATTAACTTTCCTAAACCTTCTAATTGATTTACAACATTATGAAAAATTGAAGCATGTGAATAATGGAATCCTTCATATTGCGGTCTTAAATCAGCGTGTGCGTCTAAATGAAGTATGCCAAATCCAGGGAAACGCTCAGATAAATATTTTATGTATCCATAAGGAGTGGAATGGTCCCCTCCTATTAAACCTACCAATTTTCCTTCTTGAATGTATTTTTTGGATTGTTCGTACACCCACTGATTTAATAATTCAGAGGCTGAATTTATTTCTGCCAAAATCCCTTTAAAGGGTTCTAAATCATCACCATTTGTTAAGGCGTCAATAAATTGTGATGCTGATTGTCTTAATTTTATTGCGTCCAAATTAAAAACTTCTTGGCTGTAATAAATACCATACTGCCATCCATTAGGGAATAGGGCATCATACAAATCCAATTGATCTGAAGCATTTCTTATAGCCTGAGGTCCAGAGGCTGCTCCTGATTTATAGGAAACAGTTACCTCCCAAGGAACAGGGATTAAAATCAATTCACTTTCCTCTTGATTAAAAGGAAGACCAAAAATACCATCCGTTCCTAATCCGTTTTCATCTGGATTAAAGTCTAGTAAAGTAGTGAGTCTTAAATTTCTACGTTCAACGTTCAATTTATTTATCAATCTAATTAAAAATGAACACCTGCAACCTTAAATAAAATCAAAGATTACAGGTGTTCCTATAAATGTTAAAAAATTAAATATTTCTATTTTTTAGGTATTTTAAATTCATCCCCTCATAGATTCCACCGATTAACAATTGCTCCTCAATTCTTAATAATTGATTGTATTTAGCAACTCTATCTGTTCGGCTTAAAGAACCTGTTTTAATTTGACCTGTGTTTAATGCCACTGACAAATCGGCTAAGAATGTGTCTTCTGTTTCTCCAGATCTATGAGATATAATGGAAGTATAACCATTTTTATGCGCAAGTTGAACAGCTGCCATCGTTTCGGTCAAAGTCCCAATTTGATTCAATTTAATCAAAATGGAGTTTGCCGCTCCTCTATCAATTCCTTCTTGAAGTCTTTCAGAATTGGTTACAAATAAGTCATCACCTACCAACTGAACTCTTTTTCCTATTTTTTCTGTCAATTTAATCCAACCATCCCAATCATCTTCAGATAAGGCATCTTCAATGGATAAAATAGGATATTTATTAGCCCAATCTGCCCAGTATTCAATCATTTCATCTGTGGAAATGCTTTTTTGTGATGATTTATAAAATTTGTACATTCCGTTATCATACATTTCTGTTGCTGCGGCATCCATTGCAATAAAAACGTCTTTTCCTGCAGAATATCCTGCTTTTTCAATCGCATTTAAAACCGTTTCAATAGCCTCTTCATTAGATGACATTTCTGGTGCAAAGCCTCCTTCATCACCTACATTAGTAGATAACCCTTTGGAATGTAACACTTTTTTAAGGTGAGCAAAAATTTCCGCTCCCATTTGTATTGCATGACTAAATGATTCTGCTCCTACAGGCATAATCATAAATTCTTGGAAGTCAATTTTATTATCCGCATGTTTACCTCCGTTCAAGATATTCATCATTGGGACAGGTAAAGTATTACCTGCGATACCTCCTAAGTAACGGAACAGTGGTTGTTCCAACTCCTCTGCCGCTGCTCTTGCTACTGCTAAGGATACCCCTAACATTGCATTTGCTCCTAATTTAGCTTTATTTGATGTCCCGTCTAAATCAATCATAGCCGCATCGATCAAATCTTGATCAAAAACGGAAAGTCCTTCTATTTCAGGGAAAATAATTTCATTTACATTTTCAACTGCTTTAAGGACACCTTTGCCCATAAAAACTTCCATATCATTATCTCGTAATTCAACAGCCTCATGTGCTCCAGTGGATGCTCCAGAAGGGACAGATGCTCTCCCGATGATACCATTTTCAGTCACAACTTCTACCTCAACAGTAGGATTGCCTCTTGAATCTAAAATTTGTCTTGCGGTAATGTCAATAATGTAGGACATGGTTTTTACTATTTATTTTTAATTAAGGTTATAAAGTCGTCAAATAGGTATTCTGCATCATGAGGACCTGGTGCAGCTTCCGGATGATATTGTACAGAAAAGGCTTTCTTTCCTTTTAAACGGATTCCCTCTACCGTATTGTCATTTAAATTGATATGAGTAATTTCAGCCAATTCTGTGGAAATGGAATCTGAATCCACACAAAATCCATGATTTTGAGAGGTAATTTCTGATTTTCCTGTAATTAGGTTTTTAACTGGATGATTAAGTCCTCTATGCCCTGTATGCATTTTGTAGGTCTTTGCACCTATGGTTTGGGCCAAGAGTTGATGTCCAAGACAAATCCCGAAAAGTGGTGTGCCTGTTTCTAATATAGATTGAACCGTTTTAAGTGCATAAGGCATTGCCGATGGATCTCCAGGACCATTGCTGATAAAATATCCATCTGGTTTCCAAGCAATCAACTCTTCAGCATTTGATTGAGCTGGAAAAACTTTACAGTAACAATCCCTTTTGATGAAGTTGTTTAAGATGTTTGTTTTGATTCCTAAATCCAACACGGTAATCTTATAGGTACTTGTTGGTTCACCAGCATAATATGGTTCAACAGTAGAAACCTTTGAGCTTAATTCCAATCCTTCCATGGAAGGAGCCTCTTTCAATCGTTTGATTAATTCTTCTGAGGGGAGTTCTTCAGAGCTAATGATACAATTCATTGCTCCTTTTTCTCTAACATGAAGGACTATTTCTCTAGAATCAACATCACTAATGACCACAATATTATTAGCGATAAAATAGTCATTCAGGCTACCATCTGATAGTTTACGGGATTGAACTTCATTAAAGTTTTTGCAAACTAATCCAGAAATTTTAATTGAATCGGATTGTTGTTCATCATATTTAATTCCGTAATTACCAATGTGAACATTAGTAGTTACTACAATCTGTTGATAATAAGACGGGTCGGAAAAGATTTCTTGATATCCAGTCATTCCGGTATTGTAACAAACCTCGCCAATGACTGTACCTACTTTACCATAAGCTTTACCATGATAGGTAGTCCCATCCTCTAATATTAAAACACAATTCATTCTTTTGTAGGTGCAAAATTACGGATAAAAAAAAAGGATAAAGTGTTAAACTTTATCCTTTTAAATAATATTTCAATCAAAAAACATTAAGCTTGAGGCTCGTCTGTTTTTTCTGATTCTTCAGTAGAAGGAGTAGATTCTTCTTCGGTAGTGGTAGAATGATCTTCTGCCACTATAGGATGAACCTCCTCGGCAGCAACCTCAGCACGTTCTTCAGTCATCGGAGTTTCTTCAACAGCAATTTCTTCAATAACTTCTGCATGGGTTTCCATTGTTGGAGTTTCCTCAATAACTTCTGCAGATGTAACTGTTTCAGTCATTTCAGTAGCGGTATTCACATCTGAAGGAGTTAAAGTAGCCGTATCAGATGCTTTCTTAGCTCTTCCTCTTCTAGTTTTAGCTTTGGCAACTTCTTTTTGAGTAGTATATGAATCGTTAAAATCCACCAACTCTATGATACACATATCAGCATTATCTCCCAACCTGTGTCCAGTTTTAAGAATACGTGTGTATCCACCTGGTCTGTCACCAACTTTTTCAATTACGGTAGAGAATAACTCTTTTATAGGCTCCTTGTGTTTTAAGGAACTAAAAACAGTTCTTCTATTGTGGGTTGAGTCCACTTTAGCCTTTGTTATCATAGGCTCAATATATTTTTTCAACTCTTTTGCTTTTGCAAGAGTAGTTGCAATCCTTTTATTTAAAATTAAGGAAGTAGCCATATTAGCCAACATTGCTTTTCTATGGGTAGTAGTTCTTCCTAAATGATTATGAGTTCTTCCGTGACGCATCTTTTTGTTTTTAAACGATTAACTTATGATTGGATTATTTGTAGAAGACTATAAATCTTCGTCTAATTTATATTTATCGACTTCTAGACCGAATGTTAAATTTTTATCTCTTACTAAGTCTTCCAACTCTGTTAAGGATTTCTTACCAAAGTTTCTGAACTTTAATAAATCAGCAATATCATATCTTACTAAATCACCTAAAGTTTTGATTTCAGCAGCTCTTAAGCAATTGAATGCTCTTACTGATAAATCTAAATCCGTTAAAGATGTTTTCAATAATTTCCTCATTTGAAGGAATTTTTCATCCACTTTAGGATCGTCTTTCTTAACTTCAGTTTCGAAAGTGATATTTTTGTCAGAAACAATCATTAAATGTTGAATCATGATGGTTGCAGCATGTTTAAGTGCTTCTTCCGGATGGATGGAACCATCTGTTTTGATTTCAATATTTAATTTTTCGTAATCTGTATTTTGACCAACCCTAGTAGGTTCAACTGAATAGTTGATCGCTTTGATTGGGCTATAAATAGAGTCAATTGCCAAAAGTCCGATTGGGTAATCTTTAGGTTTGTTTTCTTCTGCGGAAATGTATCCTCTACCTTTTTCTACAGAGATTTCTAAATCTAATTTAACTGAAGGCTCTAATTTACAAATGATTAATTCTGGATTAAGCACTTGGAAGTAAACTGAAGCTGCACTAATGTCAGCACCAGTAATTTTATCTTGACCAGAAATGGAAAGAAATATTTTTTCATGCATTTCTGTTCCTAATGGTTTAAACCTTAATTGTTTGATATTTAAGATAATATCAGTAACGTCCTCTATTGCACCAGGGATAGATTGAAATTCGTGGTCAACACCAGGAATTCTTACTGTAGTCACAGCAAATCCTTCTAAAGAAGAAAGTAAAATTCTTCTTAAGGTATTACCTATTGTAACACCATATCCTTTTTCTAATGGTGAGAATTCAAATAGACCTTCAAAGTCAGATGCTTTATGCATTGTAACCTTTTCAGGTTTTTGAAATGTTGTAACTGCCATTTTATTTTAATGAATCCTTTATTATTATTTTGAGTAAAGTTCGACGATTAATTGTTCTTTGATGTTTTCAGGAATTTGTTCTCTGTCTGGCATAGCAACAAATGTCCCTTCTTTATCTGCATCATTCCACTCTAACCAAGAGTATGAATGTCTTCTATCAATTGAATTATTGATGGTTTCTAAAGATCTTGATTTTTCTCTTACTGCCACTTTGTCTCCTGGACGTAAAGTGTAAGAAGGAATATTTACAATCTCTCCATTAACTATAATATGTTTGTGTGTAACTAATTGACGAGCACCTCTACGAGTAGGCGCTATTCCTAATCTGTAAACAGTATTGTCAAGTCTAGCTTCTAACAATCTTAATAAATTTTCCCCTGTGATACCTTTTTTACGAGCCGCTTTGTGAAATAAATTTTCAAATTGACGCTCTAATAATCCGTAGGTATATTTAGCTTTTTGCTTTTCAGCTAACTGAACAGCATATTCTGATTTTTTTGCTCTTTTAGCAGCTGCACCGTGTTGACCCGGTCCATAAGGACGACGATCTACTAACGGATCAGGACCAAAGATTTGGTCTCTGAATTTTCTTGCAATTTTGGTAACTGGACCTATATATCTAGCCATTTTTTGTATCTAAATTTAGTGTTGGATAAGGATTAAATTCTTCTCTTTTTAGGGGGACGACATCCATTATGAGGGATTGGAGTCACATCAAATATTGCTCCTACTTCTATACCGTTTCCAGCAATTGCTCTAACGGCAGCTTCCCTTCCAGAACCTGGTCCTTTAATGAATACATCTACTTTACGCAGACCTAAATCGTGTGCAACTTTTGCACAATCATTGGCAGCAGTAGTTGCTGCATACGGAGTATTTTTCTTTGAGCCTTTAAAACCCATTTTCCCAGCTGAGGACCAGCTTATTACGTGTCCTGCAGAATTGGTCATGGAGATAATCACGTTGTTGAAAGTAGCTTGGATGAAAACCTTACCGATTGAATCCACAATAACCTTTTTCTTCCTAACAACGGCTCTTGTACCTTTTTTTGCCATTTATTTATTATTTAGTAGCTTTTTTCTTGTTTGCAACAGTTTTTCTCTTACCTTTTTTGGTACGTGCATTTGTTCTTGTACGTTGACCTCTTAAAGGTAATCCTTTTCTATGACGCAATCCTCTATAGCATCCGATGTCCATTAAACGTTTGATAGAAAGTTGAACTTCAGATCTCAACTCTCCTTCTGTTTTAATGTTTTCAGAAATGAACTTTCTGATTAAACCTAATTGATCATCATTCCAGTCTTTAACTTTCTGATTGTAATCAATACCAGCATAATCAAGAATCTCCTTTGCGGTAGCCGCTCCGATTCCGTAAATATAGGTTAAGCCTATCTCTCCTCTTTTTTCTTTTGGTAAGTCAATACCTGCTATACGTGCCATTATCCTTGTCTTTGTTTGTAACGTGGATTCTTCTTATTAATAACGTAAATTCTCCCCTTTCTTCTAACGATAATGCAATCAACACTACGTTTTTTGACAGAAACTTTAACTTTCATAGTTACTCCTTTTTATTTATATCTATATGATATACGACCTTTTGACAAATCGTATGGTGATAATTCAACTTTAACTTTATCCCCTGGAAGGATACGGATGTAATGCATCCGCATTTTCCCTGAAATATGGGCAATTATTTGATGCCCGTTTTCTAACTTGACTAAAAACATAGCATTTGGCAAAGCCTCTGTTATGATTCCGTCTTGTTCGATTGTATTTTGTTTGGCCATTTACGATTCTAAATTTGAGCCTGCAAAGATACAATTATTTTATAACTATACAACCTTATTATTCCTAATTTGATTATATCTGAGCAGCGCTATTGGTAGGCAATGGATTACGTCCTTTGATTCTACCAGATTTTACTAACCCATCGTAATGTTTCATCATCAAATAACTTTCTACTTGCTGAAGCGTATCTAAAACTACTCCAACTAAAATTAACAATGATGTACCTCCGTAAAACAATGCAAATTGAGAGTTGACCCCCATTCTGGTTGCTATTGAAGGAAAAATTGCAACAAATGCTAAAAATACAGCTCCTGGTAGTGTGATTCTACTAATTACTGTATCTATATAATTTGCAGTAGGCTCACCTGGTTTAACACCTGGGATAAAACCATTTCCTCTTTTCAACTCATCCGCAATAGAAGTAGGATTCATTGTTACGGCTGTATAGAAGTAAGTAAATACTACAATTAATAAAGCAAAAATTAAAGAATAGGTTAAGCTAGTATGATCATTCAATGCTCCTTGTAATCCTTGCCATGAAGGACTATTAGGGAAAAACTGAGCGATTGTAGCGGGTATAAACATAATTGCTTGAGCAAAAATGATTGGCATTACACCTGCAGCATTAATCTTCATAGGAAGAAAATTGTTAACCCCTCCGTATTGTTTGTTACCTACAATTCTTTTAGCATACTGAACTGGAATCCTTCTAGTTGCTTGAACCAAAGCCACTACAGCAATGATAGTTGCAAGCAATGCAGCTAATTCAACTAGGAATATAACTAAACCTCCACCAGTTTCACTCATTCTTAAGTCAAACTCGGCCAACATGGCACCTGGAAGTCTTGCTATAATCCCGATCATAATTAATAAAGATATTCCATTACCGATTCCTTTATCCGTAATTTTTTCTCCTAACCACATCACAAACATTGTTCCTGTACTTAATATGATTACGTTAGTAAACATAAAGGTAAACATATTCATAGTTGCCTCCGATGTTAAAGGAATGATGGCATTAGGAACCATATTTCTAAGATTGATTAAAAATCCTACTGCTTGAAAAGCAGTAACTCCAATGGTTAAAACCCTTGTAATTTGATTTAATTTTTGTCTTCCAGACTCTCCTTCTTTTTGTAATTTCTGGAAATAAGGAACCGCGATTCCTAATAACTGAATAATAATTGAAGCAGATATATATGGCATGATTCCGAGAGCAAACACTGAAGCTCTAGAAAATGCACCCCCTGCAAACATGTTAATCAAACCAAGAATTCCTTCCTTAGCCTGATTTTCATATAACGCAAGACGGCTTGGGTCAATTCCTGGCAATACAATGTATGAACCAGCTCTGTAAATAAGAACCAAACCAAGGGTCAAGAGAATTCTTGACCTTAGTTCTTCTATTGACCAAATATTTTTTAATGTCTGGATGAATCCTTTCATTTTGAATTATTAATTCAGTTAAAGTTAAATTATGCTTTGGATGATGGAATGGATGTTTTGGTAATTGTACCTCCTGCTGCCTCTATGGCGTGTCTAGCTTTTTCAGAAAAGCCGTCCGCTACTACAGTAATTGCAGAAGTTAAAGTACCTTTTGCTAAAATTTTAACTTTAGCGGTTTTGGAAGCGATTCCGTAAGTTTTAAATGCCTCATTATCAAAATGAGTAACACCATGGGTTTCGCTAATTTTTTGCAATAAACTTAAGTTTAATGCAACATACTCAACTCTAAAAGGATTTTTGAAACCGAATTTAGGTAATCTACGTGCCATTGGCATTTGACCTCCTTCAAAACCCGCTTTTACACTATATCCTGTTCTTGCTTGAGCTCCTTTATGACCTTTAGTGGATGTACCACCTTTTCCTGAACCTTGTCCTCTACCGATTCTTTTTCCTTTTTTAATGGAACCAGGTGCCGGTTTTAAATTAGATAATATATTCATTGTTCTGGTTGATTATACTTTTTCTGTTATAACTAAATGTTTTACTTTTTCAACCATTCCTAATATAGAAGGAATAGCTTCTTTTTCAACAGATTGATGCATTCTTCTTAATCCCAATGCCTGCAAAACTCTTTTTTGATTTTCGCTTCTGTCGATTTTACTTTTTACTTGGGTAATTTTAATTTTGCTCATCTCTCTATTTAGATTATCCGTTAAAAACTTTTTTCACACTAATTCCTCTCAATCTAGCTACAGTATAAGGATCTCTCATTGTGGCCAATGCCTTGATGGTAGCTTTTACCACGTTATGTGCATTTGAAGACCCTTTTGATTTTGCTAATACATCTGTAATTCCTGCCGACTCTAATACTGCACGCATTGCTCCACCTGCAATTACTCCAGTTCCTGGAGCTGCTGGTTGAAGATATACAATTGCTCCACAAAATGAGGATAATTGAGGATGCGGTACAGTTCCATTGATGATAGGAACTTTAATTAATGATTTTTTAGCATCATTGATACCTTTGGCAATAGATTCTTGAACCTCTCTTGCTTTACCTAATCCGTGACCAACGATTCCATTCCCATTTCCTACAACCACAACAGCTGAAAAACTAAATGTACGTCCTCCTTTGGTTACTTTGGCAACTCTATTTATAGCGACAACTTTTTCGGTTAATTCAACATCACTTGTCTTAACTCTTTGTATGCTTTTGTCCATTTTTTTCTTTCTTTAACTGGGTTGAATTAAAAATTAAGTCCTCCTTGACGTGCACCTTCCGCAAGAGCCTTTACTCTTCCGTGGTATAAATATCCATTTCTATCAAAAACTACTGATTCTACACCAGCAGATTTTGCAGCTTCTGCTACTCTTTTGCCTACTTCAATCGCTTTTTCTACTGGAGTCCCAGCAGTAACTCCATTTGCTCCTTTAGAGGAAGCAGATGCAAGCGTGATTCCTTGCTCGTCATTAATGATTTGGCAATATATTTCAGAATTACTTCTAAATACAGTCAATCTTGGGCGAGAAGACGTTCCAGAAATCTTTTTACGGATTCCTTTTTTTATCCTAACAAATCTTTTAATTTTTTCTTTCTGTGCTCTGTTCATAACCTTAATTATTTACCTGCTGATTTACCTGCTTTTCTTCTTAATACTTCACCTACAAACTTGATACCTTTACCTTTATATGGCTCCGGTTTACGTAATGATCTTATTTTAGCAGCTACTTGACCTAACAATTGTTTGTCAATACCTTCTAAAGTAATGATTGGATTCTTTCCTTTTTCTGTTAAGGTAGTTACTTTAACTTCTGTAGGAAGCTCTACTAAAACCTCGTGGGAATATCCAATAGATAAATCTAATAATTGACCAGTAGCAACAGCTTTGTACCCTACCCCAACCAATTCTTGTTCTATTTTGAAACCTGTGGAAACTCCAACAATCATGTTATTGATTAATGATCTTGTAAGTCCATGTAAGGCTTTATGTCTTTTTTGTTCAGTCGGACGCTCAACGACCAATACCCCGTCCTCTAATTTAAGGATCATTTCAGGGTCTAATTTCTGAACCAAAGTCCCTCTAGTTCCTTTTACAGTCACCTCATTATTTGGGGCAACAGATAAAGTAACTCCTGCGGGTATATTCAACGGTAATTTTCCTATTCTACTCATTTTAGTTTTTTTATATGGTGATTAAAATGATTATGCTACGTAACAAAGTATTTCACCACCTACATTAAGCTCTCTTGCAGCTTTTTCAGTCATGATACCTTTTGAAGTGGATATAATTGCAACACCTAATCCGTTTTGAACTCTTGGAAGGTCTTTGCTATGAGAATATTTTCTCAACCCTGGACGGGAAGCTCTTTGTAAAGTATGAATTGGGGACTGTCCAGTCACTTGGTCATATTTAAGGGCTACCTTAATAATTCCTTGAGGACCTTCAGTTTGCTCATACTTGTAATTTAATATGAATCCTTGTTCATATAAAATTCTAGCGATTTCTTTTTTAACGCCATTGGACGGACACTCTACTATTCTGTGTCTTGCTTTAACACCGTTTCTGATACGGGTTAAAAAATCTGCGATTGGATCTGTCATTTTTTACTTTTTTAATCTGGTGAATAAGTTGGCTGATATCTTGCTTTATTGCACAAGATCATTGCCATCCAAAATTTATAATTATCTTCTAATTAACTCTTTAAAGATTACCAAGAAGCTTTTTTAACTCCTGGAATCATTCCGTTGGAAGCCATTTCTCTAAATTGATTACGGCAAATTCCAAACTTTCTCATATAACCCTTAGGTCTGCCAGTAAAATTACATCTGTTTTTTACACGGATTTTATTACTGTTTCTTGGCATTTTATCCAACGCTTCATAATCTCCAGCCTCTTTAAGAGCCTTTCTTTTTTCTGCGTATTTTTCAACCAATTTTTTTCTTTTGTCGTTTCTTACGACTACTGAAAGACGTGCCATTTATATATATGCTTTCTTTTATGCGTTATTTTTAGCTCCTTTAAAAGGAAGTCCTAGTTCTTTAAGTAAAGCGTAAGCTTCTTTATCTGTTTTTGCAGTGGTTACAAAAGTGATGTCCATTCCTTGCAATTTTGTAATTTTATCAATGTCAATTTCAGGGAAGATGATTTGTTCTTTGATACCTAAGGTATAGTTACCTCTTCCATCAAAACCTTTGTCATTAATTCCTTGGAAATCACGTACCCTTGGTAAGGATATGTTGATTAATCTGTCCAAAAATTCATACATTTTTGTACCTCTTAAAGTTACTCTACATCCAATTGGCATATTCTCTCTTAACTTAAAGTTTGAGATTGCTTTTTTGGATTTTGTAGCTACTGCTTTTTGACCTGTTATGGTAGTCATCTCTATGACTGCCTGATCTACAATTTTTTTATCCGACACTGCCGCTCCTAACCCTTGATTTAAGACAATTTTTGTCAATTTAGGGATTTGCATAACGTTTTCGTAAGCTAAATCGGTTTTCAATTTAGGTGCGATTACGTCTTTATATTTTAGAGCGATTGTCGTTGTATAATTTGCACTCATGGTTATTTAATTACCTCTTTTGTTTTAACAGAAACTCTTTCTGTAGTTGTTTTACCTTTTTTGTCTGTTACCTTAGTTAGGGCAACTCTAGTTGGCTTGTTGGTTTTAGGATCAATAAGCATTAATTTGCTTAAATGCAAAGCAGCTTCTTGCTCAACTCTTCCACCACCTGTTTGCTCAGCATTTGGTTTAACGTGTTTAGTGACCATATTTAAACCCTCAACAACTGCTTTTCTTTTTTCAGGATAAATCGCAATGATTCTACCTGATTTCCCTTTATCATCACCTGAAATGACCATAACTGTATCGTCTTTTCTTAGGTTTAGTTTAGGTATTAAGTTAAATTTTCTTCTCATCTTATAGTATGATTAAAGCACCTCAGGTGCTAGTGAAACGATTTTCATAAATTGTTTGTCACGTAACTCTCTAGCAACAGGGCCAAAAATACGTGTCGCTCTTGGCTCGTCTGAAGCATTAAGTAAAACACAAGCGTTTTCGTCAAATCGGATGTAAGTACCGTCTGGTCTTCTTACTTCTTTTCTAACTCTAACTACTACTGCTTTGGATACAGCTCCTTTTTTTACAGTTCCAGAAGGAATTGCAGACTTTACGGTCACTACAATTTTATCTCCTAAGGAAGCATATCTTTTACCTGTTCCGCCAAGAACTCTGATGCATAGTACCTCTTTGGCACCGCTATTATCAGCTACTTTTAATCTTGATTCTGATTGTACCATTGTTACTTAGCTTTTTCTACGATTTGAACTAATCTCCATCTTTTCAATTTGCTTAAAGGACGAGTTTCCATAATTAAAACTACGTCGCCTAAAGCGCATTCATTTTTTTCATCATGAGCGAAAAATTTAGAAGTTTTCTTCACAAACTTTCCGTACTTAGGATGTTTTACTTTACGTTCAACTGATACCACAATTGATTTGTCCATTTTGTGACGGACAACCTTCCCTATGATAGTCTTACGTGTATTTCTTTGGATAGCTTCCATTTCTTTAATCATTTTCTTTGGTTAGTTTTGGATGGATGATAATTTTCTGGAGGTAGATTCTGTTTTTAAACGGGCTATCGTTTTCTTTAACTCTTTCATTTCCATCGGGTTAGTCGATGGAGTCACTGCGTGAGACAACTTAAGACGGGTCAAGTTAAGCCTTGTGGACTTAATTAACTCACCGATTTGTTTGTCTGTCAATTCTCTAATTTCTGACGCTTTCATCTCTTCTTAAAATGCAATCAATTTCACCCGACAGATTTTTTATCTGCCAGAATTGGAAGTGCAAAACTACTATGAAATTTTAATATGGCAAAATAAGTTTTGATGATTTTTTAACTTTTAATGTTATCTTTATTTTATGATTTGATTTCCTGCATATTTGTATAAATTTTTGCCCTTTTGACCCCAAAGAAACATATTTTAGTCCTACATCAACATTTTAAAACGTTGGAGGAAGTTGGAAGTACAAGGCTTTTACATCTGGTTGAAATTATGTTAGAATCTAATTATCAAGTAACTGTAATCAGAGGTGGATGCAGATTTACAGATTCACAACATCCATTAGGATTTAGACTCATCACTTTGAAAGTAGAGTATGACCAAAAAATGGGCATATTAAAAAGATTCAGCTCGTTTATCTCTTTTATTTTCAAAGCTTTAGTAAAGTCTCTTGGTTTAAAAGGAATTGATTTGAGTTATGCAAGTTCAACACCATTGACCATTGGTATTCCCGCTATGATGCTAAAATGGATGAAAAGGATTCCCTTTGTTTTTGAAGTTCGTGACCTTTGGCCGGATGTCCCAATTCAATTAGGAGGTCTTAAAAACAGTTATTTAATCCGTTTAACCTATTTATTAGAGTCAATTATTTATAAATCTGCACGTCACATTGTAGTTGCTAGTCCAGATATGAAGGACGATCTGTTAAAAAAAGGAATAAAAACTAATAAAATAACTGTAATTCCTAATTTTAGTAACCCAGGATTTTATGAGCAATCTCCCTCTATTCCAAAGGATAAGGTCAATTTTATTTACTTTGGAGCCATTGGGTTAGCCAATGGATTAGATTCTTTTTTTCAATTTGCTGAATATGCTTTAGTAAATAGACCCAACTACTGTTTTTTTATTTTAGGGGAAGGGGCTTTAAAAACGAAATTCCACACCTTATATAAGAAGTTGGAAAATTTGAAGTGGATGGATTCTATACCTAAGGAAAATACGCCATTACTTTTAAAGGATATGCACTTTAATTACATCAGTTTTGCTGACTATCCAATACTTGCTACTTCTAGCCCAAATAAATTCTTTGACGGGATAGCTATTGGACTCCTTCCAATCATAAATTTTAAAGGATGGATTTATGATCTACTTTTAAATGAAGAAATGTTAATATTTGATTCTTCAAAAGAATATTCCCTTTTATGCAATACAATAGATAAAGTAATATTATCTTATGATTATCAGATTATTAAGACTAAACAATTATATAAAGTAAAATTTGATATAAATAATTATAAATCTCAATTTATCAAAATTTTAAATGACTCTACTTTAACTAATTGATTGTTGTGTTTATTTAAAGACCTGACAGAATTGAATTTACAATACTCGGTCCACCATATACAAATCCAGTATACAATTGAATTAAGTCCGCTCCAAGTTCTAAACGAGTCTTCACATCGTCTTTATTCATAATACCTCCGCTCGAAATAATAGGGAAATTCTTGGGAAGTGCATCTCTAAAATACTTTAGAACATCAACTGATTTTTCTCTTAATGGAGCTCCACTCAATCCACCTGCTCCAATTTTTTCTATTTGTGGTTGACTTATAGATTTTAGGTTTCTATCTAAGGTAGTATTGGTAGCTATTAGGCCATCAATGGGATTGTCATTTAGAAAAGAGACAATATCTTCTAGTTGACCTTCTGTTAAATCAGGGGCGATTTTTAAAAATATCGGCCTTTTTGTCCCTACACTATTTTGATTATGAATAGATTGTGCAATTTTTATCAAACTGTCCTTGTCTTGCAACTCCCTTAATCCAGGGGTATTAGGACTTGAAACATTGATAGTAAAATAATTGACAAAATCTCTGAGGGAATTAAAAGACTTTACATAATCCTGATCTGCTTCTTCATTGGGCGTTTGTTTATTTTTACCAATATTACCACCAATGATTACGTCAGCATTCAATTTTCTTTGTTTGTCCAGTCTTTGAGCAATCATGTATGACCCATCATTATTAAAACCCATCCTGTTAATTAAAGCCTCCTCCTCTATGACTCTAAATAATCTTGGCTTTGGATTACCTGATTGGGGTAATGGAGTGACCGTCCCGATTTCAATGTGACTGAATCCTAACAAACTAAGTTCATCAATCCACAAAGCATTCTTATCAAAACCTGCAGCAAGTCCAATTGGATTCTTGAAGTCTAATCCACAAATTGTAGTCCTTTTATAATCAGGAGTAGCTCCAACAAAAGATTTCACAAGCCCAAAGGAGTGAAGCATTTTAAGACCTGCCATTGCTATATAATGGGCATCCTCAGGGTCTTGATTAAATAAAAACTTCTTTATAAGCGGATACATTAGACCTTAAAATTAGTTATTTAATAATTGATCTATCGTATGAGTAGCAACGGTATGATATCCTGCCCTTGCCTCTGCATATATTTCTTTAGCAAAAGATAATCCTTTATCAGTCTTAGCTAATGCTCTATAAATTGGGACTATAAACTTCCTTCTTCCTACCTTTATACAGAAAGATTTAATTTGAGGATTTGCCATATCATATCCAACCTCAATACAAATCAAATACCAGATAGATGAAATTTCACAATTCCCTGAGGTGGTAAAATGGAATCGGCCATCCAAATCTGTAATTTGACTAATATTCAACTTACCTTGACATAAAGTTAAAAAGTGAACATATTCATGAGAGCACCACTCTTTAGCGCTAATATCCAGAACTGACAGTTGATTGTTCAAATAGGCAGTAACCTGACTTTCTACCAATTCAAATTTAGTAGAATGGATAGGAATCATTTCTGCAACCTGTCCCTGACCATATATCCAGTTATGAATAACAGTTGATTGCTCTGGTGTATTTAATTGAGGTAGAGCCTCGTACAAATAAACTAAAAAGGATTCAGTATCCATGGATTGGAAGGCAAACCTATTAAAGTAGGTTTTAATAAATTCATCCCAAGCAATTCTACCGACTTGATTTTCAATCCATAACAATAAATTAAATCCTTTTTCATAAGCAATCGGATTCATTCCATCATCAGCATCCTTTCCTTCCAATTTCAATTTTAACGAAGTTAACTCTGGAGTTTCACTCAATAATTGATAAGTAGACCTTAAAGCACTATTACCTATCACAGTAAGCATTTCAGCGTAATCTTTTCCATAAAGAAACTCCATTATTCTCCTTTCAAAATAAACGGTGAAACCTTCATTTAGCCAAAAGTCATTCCAGGTAGCATTTGTCACTAGATTACCTGACCAACTATGTGCCAGTTCATGTGCTACTAAACTGGTTTCTGACCTATCCCCTGCAATGACAGTAGGTGTACAAAAAGTCAATTCTGGATTTTCCATCCCTCCAAACGGAAATGATGGCGGAAGTATAATTAAATCATATCTATTCCATTGATAAGGGCCATATAGTGATTCCGCAGCAGTAACCATTTTTCCAGCATCAGCAAATTCCCATACCGCTTTATCCAGCATTTCAGATTCCGCATAAATACCTGTTCTATAGTCGATTGCTTTAAATTCTACATCACCAACCGCTAAAGCCAACAAATAAGCCGGAATTTTTTTATCCATTTTAAAGGAATAATGTCCATCCTCATTTTTCTGCTGAGGATTAATAGCACTCATTAAGGCCATCATCCCTTTAGGTACAGTTACTTCAGCGTTATAAGTAAATCTTATTTGTGGAGAGTCTTGACATGGCACCCAACTTCTTGCTAAAATTGCTTGACTTTGCGTAAACATAAAAGGAAATCTTTTGCCTTCTGTTTGTGCAGAACCTAACCATTGTAATGCCTTGGAATTAGGAGATGTTTTATAAAAAATTTGAACCACATTAGATTTAATACCTTGAATATCAATATTTAATTGAGACCCCATAAAAGTACTTTCCTCGGATTGATTAATTATTACCTTAAACTCTAATGGTTTACCTTGATCGTCTTGTACCTCAGTGACAAAAAGATGATGAGTATCAAAAATTATATTTTGAACCTCCTCCTTTGACTTTAAAAATTGCCATTTGGCTACCCCAGTCAATGTCTTGGTTTCAAAGTCGACCATTAATTTTAAGTCTAAATGATTAACTACAACCTCATTCGGATTGCTAAAGCTATGTGGATCAATAATATAGGTCATTAAATATATATTTTACACCTCAAAATTAAGTTTCTCAACACAACTCATCTAATTCCTTAAAGTTAAAGTATAAACAAGATGTTAAGATGTTTGGTGGAACTATAATTGTATAAACTATAATTGATATCCTATAGATTTTAGAGTTTTTGAAACATTTAATTTTGATTAAAATTTGTACCAGTTTATAAAAAATTTAAAATGAAAATCAACATCGGAATTAGCGACAAAAACAGAAAAGGCGTAAACGATTTGTTATACACCTATTTATCAGACCTTCATGTACTTTATATAAAAACTAGGAATTATCATTGGAATGTTAAGGGGGATAGTTTCATGGAAAAACATAAACTATTAGAAGATCAATATGGTCAACTAGAGGAGATTATTGATGAAACTGCAGAAAGAATCAGAACATTAGGTGGTGAAGTTGATGCTAAAATGGCTTCATTTTTAAAATCGGCAAGACTAAAAGAAAGCGGAGAAGTTAAAAATTGGAAAGATATGTTCAATGAACTATTAACTGATCATGAATTGCTTTGTAAATCTTGTAGAGATGATATTTCCAACGCAGACAAAAAATTTGAAGACCTAGGAACAGCCGATTTCTTCACTTCAAAACTTGAAGAACATGAAAAAATCAGTTGGTTTTTAAGAAGCTATTTGGAATAGGTTAAAACTGTATATTTGAATCTCTATCTACAATAACAATTCAAATATAAGTTGAACCTAAAAACCATATTATTTAGTATTGTCCTGTTAACCTTACCATTTTTAGGTTTTGGTCAACAGGACATTTTTATAGATAGTAATGCCCATTTGACTACCTTCTCTAAAAGTCAAATAGGCATTTTTAGCAACGTTATAAATAACTCCAAAGGAGGTTTTAACCATAGTAATGGAGGGGATGTTTACCTTTATAATCATTCAGGAACCCAAAAATCATTAATAAAAAACTTGGATTCTAGTTATTCAAGTTCTGGTTTATACAATCAAAACGGATACTTTATTAGAGTTTGGAATTTACACACTGATAATACCTTTACTCCATCTAAACCTAGTAAAACATTAATTAATAAGGACTTAGGCCAAGGAGCCATTGAGGTAAGAACAGAATTACAAGTCACCAATACCCATTATTTTGAAAATGGAATCATTTGGACTCCCAGAAGCAAATGGAAGTCAAATTACATTCATTATCAAGGCGATAGTGCCAGACTAAGTGGAAATG
>Ga0114962_10000588_pt1 | contig 32178 bp, 35 predicted proteins | sample C_130820_MF_Meta_FD_87017 | JGI IMG/M metagenome (GOLD analysis project Ga0114962, IMG submission 87017) | Freshwater microbial communities from Lake Croche, Canada to study carbon cycling - C_130820_MF_MetaG | ecosystem: Environmental > Aquatic > Freshwater > Lake | place: Lake Croche, Canada...
TATACAATCAACCTTTTATCAATGACTTAACTAAAAGTTAATTTTTAAATTATAAATTTTATAAAAAAGATTGCTTACCGGCAGTCTTTTTTATTGAAAATATCAAAAGCAAAATGAAAAAAATAATATTCTTTTTCACCATCATTACGGTTGCCATCATCCTTCAATCTTTCAAAAAAGAAAATAAAGCAATGATACAAGATGGGAAAACAGTGTATACCACTTATTGCATGTCCTGTCACATGGAAGATGGGAACGGTGTGGAAGGTGCTTTTCCATCTTTGGTGAAATCAGGTAATTTAGCAGATAAAAATAGATTGGTTAAAATCATTTCTCAAGGAATGAGGGGGCCAATTGTAGTGAAAGGTGTAAAATACAATGCCGAAATGGCCAGTATTGAATTAACAGATGGTGAAATTGCTGATGTCATAAATTACATCAGAAATAGTTGGGGGAACAAAGCACCTTTAATTAAGGCTAGCGAAGTACCTGCTGCTAAAAAAGCCACTGTGAAAGACTTTCAGGCTTATTAATATTTTTATATTTAAATGTGAAGCATTAGTAGATGAACGAATTTGTTGAAATAATCAAAGCCTATGATGTTGCAAAACAATCAGGGAAGGCTTGTGTTTTAGCAACTGTGGTTCATTTGGAAGGCTCCTCTTATCGAAGACCTGGCGCACGTATGCTGGTTTTAGAAGATGGATTAATGATTGGCGCAATTAGTGGAGGATGCTTGGAAGGAGATGCCTTAAAAAAAGCATTGCTCACTTTTACCGAAAAAAAATCAAGACTGGTTACCTATGATACAAGTGACGAGGAAGATGCAAGTGTTGGGGTGCAATTAGGTTGTGAAGGAATTATACAAGTATTGTTTGAGTATATTCATGTTGATTTACCATTAAATCCAATTGAACTTTTACGAAAGTCCATTTCTAAAAGACAATCTGTTGCATTAGTTACCTTATTTGATTTGTCTGATAAAAAAAACAATCAAATTGGAACCTGCATATTACAAGAACAGGATGGAACCATATCGGTTCAAACACAAGCCACAAATTTAACTCAATTATTTTCTGATTCAATTCAAAAAGCTTTCTTAAACAATCAATCTGTTCAAACTAGTATTTCTTATGCATCAAATACCCTAAATGCATTTATTGAATTTATTATGCCTCCCATTTCCATGGTGGTCGTAGGTGCAGGCAATGATGCAATACCTTTGTTACAAATTGGAAACATATTGGGCTGGGAAGTGAATATAGTGGATGGACGCAAAACGCATGCAAAAGCAGATCGTTTTATCAATGCCTGCCAGGTAATTGTGAGTAAGCCCGAAAAGGTTTTAGAACAAATTCAAATTGACCATCGTACCTGTTTTGTGTTAATGACGCATAACTATAAGTATGACCTAGCGATGTTAAAAGCATTGTTGCCAACTCAAGTTTCTTATATTGGGGTGTTAGGTCCAAAAAAGAAATTACAAAAAATGTTAGCCGCATTAAAGGAGGAGGGGATGGATATTACGGATCAAATGCTTTCAAAAATATATGGACCAACAGGGTTGGACATTGGAGCTGAAACAGCACAGGAAATTGCCACTAGTATTATTGCAGAAATTCAAGCTGTATTTAATCATAAAACAGGCACTATGTTAAAGTGGAAAACGGATTTTATCCATCGTTAAAATATTCAATGAATACGCTAATTAAACATTGCGGAATTTTAATTATTGCAGCTGGTCAGAGCAAGCGTCTTGGACAGCCAAAGCAATTACTCATGTATAAGGGTAAGTCGCTTATTAACAGACTCATTGATACCGTAAAAGAAGCAGGTGAATTTCCAATTACCCTAGTATTAGGCGCAAATGCACAATTAATTCAAGATCAATTAACAGATAAAACAATAAATATAGTTTTTAATCATCATTGGCAGCAAGGGATGGCTAGCTCCATTAAGGTTGGTTTGGAAAAGATGATAAACAAGGTGGATTTGGGGAATTATGATTCAAGTAGGGAGCGCAATAACCAACCTATCATTGATGGTATAATGATTTTAGTGTGCGATCAACCATTTATAAATTCACATCAAATAAAGGCCTTGATTCATTTACAGCAGGAAACACAACTTCCTATGGCCGCTTGTTATTATGCGCAAGTATTGGGTACACCAGCTTTATTTCATGCTACTGTTTTTAATGAATTGCTAGCATTACAAGGAGATATTGGTGCAAAAAAAATAATTAGCAATAGAGCAGAAGAAGTCGCTAAATTACATTTTGAAAAAGGGATAATAGACATTGATACAATAGAAGATTATAAAAACTGGATTCAACAAGAGGAGGCATGATAAAATGATGATAGATAAATTTAACAGGGTCCATGATTACCTCCGTATATCTTTAACGGATAATTGTGATTTAAGGTGTTTTTATTGTATGCCGGAAGAAACGTATCAGTTTACTGCGCCAAATAAATTAATGCAGGCCAATGAAATTGAAGCGATTGCTCGTTTATTTGTTCAAGAAGGTGTTCGTAAAATTAGATTAACAGGAGGAGAGCCACTAGTAAGAAAAGACTTTGCCACTATTTTAGAGCGCTTGGCAAAGTTAAATATCGAATTAACCATGACCACAAATGGTACTAGGTTACATGAGTTTGTAGAAGTAATTAAAAATGCAGGCATTCAGTCTTTAAATATTAGTTTGGACACCTTGCAAAAAGATAGATACATCTTAATGACCAAAAGAGACAAGCAGGAGCAAGTAATGCGAAATATCCAACTTATGTTGGATAATGGGATTAAGGTGAAAATAAATGTAGTGGCGATGAAAGGTGTGAATGATGAAGAAATAATTGATTTTGTAAAATGGACAAAAGATACTCCCATCCATATTCGATTTATTGAATTTATGCCCTTTGATCAAAACAAATGGAATAGTGATAAAGTAATTACGCTGAACGAAATATTGGAAAAGATAAGTAATCAATTTTTGATTGAGCCCATCCAAAGAAATCCACATGATACTGCTAAACAATTTAAGGTGCCTGGACATAAAGGTACTTTTGCAGTTATCAGTACCATGAGTGCACCATTTTGCGGAGATTGCAACAGAATTCGTTTAACAGCAGATGGTAAAATGAAAAATTGTTTATTTTCTGAGAGCGAAACAGATATTTTGGGTGCGTTTAGAAATGGTGAAAACATCATCCCCTATATGCATCAAAATATCAGGGATAAAAAACAAGCTTTAGGAGGACAGTTTACAACTGATATGGAAAAAATTGAAACAGCAGCTTTACATAACAGAACCATGATAAGTATTGGAGGATAATTGTATGATTAGCGTTACAGAAGCAAAAGCTATAATAAGCAAAAAAATTGAACCATTGCCAATGGTGTTAATGCCAATTGACGATTCGGTGGGTTATGAATTAGCCAATGATATTATTGCACCCATCAATGTGCCTTCCTTTGTTCAATCTTCCATGGATGGCTATGCTTTTGCATTTAATGCAATTAATGCGCAGCAATTATTACAAATTAAAGACATAGTAAAAGCAGGTGCTCCACAACAAATTAGCATCAATGAAAATGAAGCGGTTCGAATATTTACTGGTGCCCCTTTGCCTAAAGGGGCAGATACCGTTTTGATGCAGGAAAAAGCAGTGGTTGAAAACGGTCATTTAAATTTGAACAATCTAGCCATTGAATTGGGTACAAATGCTAGGCCCATTGGTGCTGATGTAAAAAAGGGAGCTATTGCATTACAAAAAGGAAGTTTATTAACGCCTGCTGCTATTGGATATTTAGCAAGTTTGGGCATTACCACATTGCCTGTTATTAAAAAACCTAGGGTTCAAATTATTTTAACAGGGGATGAATTACAAACCATTGGTAAAGCGTTAAATTTTGGACAAATATATGAGTCCAACTCGCATACTTTATTAGCTGCTTTAAAACAAATGGGTATTAATCAGGTGGAAGTGGTAACAGTACCGGATACATTAACAGCTATTTCCACCGCGTTAAAATTGGCATTAGAAAATGCAGATTTAATTTTATTCACTGGAGGTGTTAGTGTAGGAGATTATGATTTTGTAATAGAGGCTACTAAGGCGAATCAAGTGGAGCAGTTATTTCATAAGATAAAACAAAAGCCAGGTAAGCCTTTATTTATGGGAGTAAAAGGAGAAAAAGTGGTTTGCGGTTTACCAGGAAATCCTGCTTCCGTATTGTCTTGTTTTTATAATTATGTCACAGTAGTATTAGCACAATTATCTGGGAAAAATTATAACGTCTCAAGGGTAAAAGCAATCCTGAAAAATAGTTATAAAAAGCCTTTAGGGCTCACACATTTTTTAAAAGGAAGGTTTGAAATTTGTGCTAGTAATGAACACGGGGATTCAATTTATGAGGTTACTATTTTGGAAGGACAGGAATCTTTTAAAATGAATTCTTTTGCTTTAGCCAATTGTTTTGTTGAACTTGCCGAAGCTTTAACAGAGGTAAATCAAGGCGACGCTGTTTTTATAAATTTATTTCCTGGCTAACAATTAAAATATGATTAGTACTTTTTTGATTTTATTATTTGTAGTAGCCTTATTATATGCTTCTGTTGGACACGGAGGTGCAAGTGGTTATTTGGCTTTAATGGCATTGTATGGCTTTGCACCCGAAGTGATGAAGCCTACCGCATTAATTCTGAATTTATTTGTGTCATTAACTTCCTTTTTACTTTTCTTAAAAGGCGGTCATTTTAAATGGAAAATATTTTTTCCTTTTGCGCTTGCTTCCATACCCATGTCTTTTTTGGGGGGTACCATAGCATTAGATGCGCATGTTTATAAATTAATTTTAGGTATTTTATTACTTTTTCCTGTGATTCGATTTTTTATATTACCTAATACCGATGACAAGGATTTAAAAATAAGTAATATTTACATTTCTGTTTTAATTGGTGCCTTTATCGGTTTCTTGTCTGGGTTAATTGGAATTGGAGGAGGTATTCTGTTATCCCCCATGCTATTATTATTAAAATGGACCAATCAAAAACAAACAGCTGCAATAAGTGCCCTATTTATTTTTGTAAATTCGTTATCGGGGCTATTTGGTCAATTGTCGCATGGTATTAAAATGCAACCTCAAATGTTAAGCTTTGTTGCTATTGCATTTGCCGGCGGTTTAGTAGGTGCCTGGTTGGGATCACTAAAGTACAATCAAAAAGTATTAAAGTATACCCTAGCGATTGTTTTACTAATGGCATCTGTAAAATTAATACTCACTTAATTTATGCAAATAGAAATTATTTTTTTTGGTCAATTAGTTGATAGAACAAATTGTGCTTCGGTTTTTTTGGAAAATCCTGGTACAATTGCAATGCTCCGAACTGAATTGATTAAACAATATCCAAAGTTGAATGATGCTTCATTTACAATTGCTGTAAATAACAAAATAGCTTCAGATCAAACCATTATTTTAGACCATGCAAAAATTGCTTTAATGCCTCCTTTTTCGGGGGGCTAGTGTATAGTATGAAAGAATTTATTTTAAGATATCAAAGACAAATAACCTTGGATGGTTTTGGGATTCAAGCACAGGAAAAGCTTAGTAAAGCCAAAGTTTTAGTCATCGGTGCAGGAGGTTTAGGTTGTCCTATTTTGCAATATTTAGCTGCCGTGGGTGTTGGTCATATTGGCATAGTGGATGATGATATTGTTAGTTTATCCAATTTAAATAGACAGGTATTATTTGGACAAAATGATATTGGTAAGTCAAAAGCAATAGTGGCTTCCGAAAAAATAAAAGTTTCAAACAATCTTATCAACCTGCAAACCTATAATATACGATGTGATGCAGCATTTGCCATTGAACAATTTAATAATTATGATATCATAGTAGATGCTACAGATAATTTTGCGAGCAGGTATTTAATAAATGATGCGGCTGTATTATTTGATAAGCCGCTGGTATTTGGTGCAGTATCTAAATTTGAAGGTCAGGTGGCAGTTTTTAATGTAGCGTTGGATGGAATAAAATTAAACTACAGACACTTATTTCCAACACCTCCTAAAAACAACGAAGTATTAAGTTGTGCCGAAGCGGGTGTATTAGGCATACTACCTGGATTTATTGGAGTGATGCAAGCCACAGAGGTTATTAAAATTATAACAAGTGTAGGCCAACCTTTAGCCAATCAAATAGTAAATTATAATGCGTTGACAAATGATTTTTATAAAATTCAATTAACGCACAACCCATTAGCGGATGCACATCTTCCAAAAAATACAGCATCTTTATTACAAACAAATTATGAGCAATTATGCAATTAAAAAATATTTTTACCCAAGGTCCAATTGCCCCAAACTTTATTGCTGATAGTATTGCCAAACATGCTAGCAAAACCGAGATAGGTGGACATAATATTTTTTTGGGTCAAGTGAGAGCAGATGTTATTGAACAAAATAAGGTTGCTGCAATTGAATATACAAGCCATGTAGAGATGGCATTGGAAAAAATGCATGAAATTAGGGAATCTATTTTTGCAAAATATGCCATTACCTGTATGCATGTGCACCATAGTTTAGGTACTGTAAAAGCAGGAGAAATATGTTTATTTGTATTTACGTCTTCTAAACATCGTAAAGTAGCCATTGATGCATGTACAGAATGTGTGGAACGTATCAAAGCAGAGTTGCCCATTTGGGGTAAGGAAATTTTTGAAAGCGAAGGATATCAATGGAAGGAAAATAAATAACTTAAATTTATATTATAAAACAGTATGGTAAATATCACACATAAGTCTTCTACTTTAAGAATTGCAGTTGCAACTGGTATTGTTAGGGTTTCAAAACAAGCAACCATAGATGCCATAAAAAATAAACTGGTACCTAAGGGGGATGTTTTTGAATTTAGCAGGGCAGCTGGTTTATTTGCTTGTAAAAAAACCTACGAAGTGATTCCGGACTGCCATCCACTTCCAATTGAATATACTGCTATTACTCACCAAATTGAGGGTCTTGACATTCACATTAGTGTGGAAGTGCATACCGTTTATAAAACAGGTGTGGAAGTAGAAGCAATGCATGGGGTTTCGGTAACTGCATTAACCATGTATGATATGTTAAAGCCAATTGATGATAATATTCAAATTTTAAATATCAAGTTAGCAGAAAAAAAAGGCGGGAAAAGCGATATTAAGTATGCTTATCCCGAAACCTTAAAAGTGGCTGTTATTACTTGTAGCGATAGTATAAGCAAAGGAGAAGGGTTAGATAAAAGTGGTGAAATTGTCATAGCACATTTGCAAAAGCATCATTTAACAGTTGACAATAAAAAAGTAATTGCAGATGATTTTGAGACCATTCAGCAGGAGGCAAAAAATTTAATAAATGAAGGGTTTGAGCTTATTTTATTCACTGGTGGCACGGGACTATCAAAAAGAGATGTTACCCCCGATGCTATCAAACCTTTGCTAGATAGAGAAGTCCCTGGCGTGATGGAAATTGCTAGGGATTATGGACAACAACGCACCCCTTATGCCATGTTAAGCAGAGGGATTGCTGGGTTTGCAGGTGATAGTTTATTAATCACTTTGCCTGGTTCACCAAAAGGTGCCGAGGAAACTATGCATGCCATCTTCCCTTATATCTTACATGTATTTCGTGTTAAGGAAGGTGTGAAGCATAATTAATTATTGCGCGTTATAAAATATACAGAAAGCTTTCTTTACTGTTTGAAAAGAAATTCTTAAATTGATAGTACGATTGTTTACACTGTAAATTTATGCCTATGAAAAAGCTAATATTAGCTTTGATTTATATTCCTATTGCTTTTTGTGCAAAAGCACAAGTACCCGAAGGGAAAAAAGTTATTAGCTCCTTATACATTTATGATTTAGCTTCTGGCAAATCCAATTTAATCCTTAGAGAAATGCGTCATTTTGAGGCGCCCAATTGGTCCCGTGACGGAAAGTATTTATTAATAAACTGCTTAGGGCATCTTGAAAAAATTAGCACGATGGGGGATAAGTTAGGGGAGCTTAATACAGGCAATGTAAAAGATGCCAACAATGACCATGGCTATTCGTTTGATGGCAAAACACTTTTCATATCTAGTGCTAAACCTGAAATAAAAGAACACACTTCATTTATATATAAAGTAGCGGCAGAAGGGGGCAACCCGGTTCAAATAACACCCACTAGCACATCCTATTGGCATGGCGTTTCTCCTGATGGAAAAGATATTGTCTATTGTGCCAATCGCAATGGAAACTATGATGTTTATAAAATGAGTGCAAATGGAGGTGATGAAATTAGATTAACTACAACAGCGGGTTTGGATGATGGCCCCGAATATGCACCCGATGGAAAATACATTTATATTAATTCTTTCAGAACAGGCATGATGCAAATTTGGAGAATGCATCCAGACGGTTCTAATCCCGAACAAATGACTTTTGATGCACATCCTAATTGGTTTGCACATATCGCACCTAATAATAAAGTGGCTACAATTATTACATATTTGGAAGATCAAAAACAAACACATCCTTTTGGAAGACAAGTACAATTGCGTTTGCTTGATTTAACTACTAAAAAAGTAACTAATTTAACCGATCCGTTTTATGGTGGACAGGGAACCATCAATGTACCTTCCTGGAGTCCCGATGGAAAACAATTTGCTTATGTACGTTATGAGTTAATGGACTAGTCAATGTTCTTGTAAAAAATAAAACGCACTTTAAATATTTAAAAAACTATTCAACAGCTACCTTTCAAATAAATAAAATATGAAAAACGAAAACGCTTCCTCCCGCCGAAAATTTTTACAATTGATTGGCGCTACAAGTATTGCAGGTATTGCTTCTCCTTTAAGTTCATTAGCTGCTAAACAAAAAGCAGAAGAAAGAATATTATTATATGAAAAAAGAGTTTCGGCAGGTGAAAAAATAAGACTAGGTGTGATTGGTTTTGGTGTACAAGGCCATTTTGATTTAGCAACTGCCTTAAAAGTGCCGGGTGTGGAGCTTGCTGGCATTTGTGATTTATATACTGGTAGATTGGAGAATGCAAAAGAAATGTATGGCAAGGATTTATTTACCACGAGAAATTATAAGGACATTTTAGACAAAGCAAATATTGATGCAGTGATTATTTCCACCACCGATTGTTGGCATGCAAAAATTACGGTAGATGCACTAACAAAAGGCAAACATGTGTATTGTGAAAAACCCATGGTGTATAAAATTAATGAAGGGTACACAGTAATGGATGCGGCAAAAAAATCGGGTAAAGTGTTGCAGGTTGGATCACAAAGAGTAAGTAGTATTGGACTTGCTAAAGCAAAAGAATTATTAGCTGCTGGAGAAATAGGAAATTTAAATATGGTGAATGCGGTTTATGATCGTCAAAGTTCGATAGGTGCTTGGGAGTATACCATTCCAAAAGATGCAAGTGCCGCCACTACCGATTGGGATAAGTTTATTGAAGTAACGGGTAAGATGGAATTTGATGCCAAAAAGTTTTTCTGGTGGCGCGCTTTCAAAGAGGTAGGTACTGGAGTAGCAGGAGATTTATTTATTCATTTATTAAGCGGCACGCATTTTATTACCAACTCAAAAGGTCCTGAAACCATTTATAGCACTGGACAGTTTAGTCATTGGAATGATGGAAGAAATATGCCGGATGTAATGTCGGGCGTTATGCAATATGGAAAGAACAATGATCATCCTGCTTTTCAAATGACTTTACAAGTAAACTTTGTGAGTGGGACAGGTGGTCAGGAAATAATCCGATTAATTGGATCGGAAGGTGTGATGGATGTAAAAGGCAATGACATCACTGTAAAACATAGTTATATGCCAGAAGCGCCTGGTTTTGGCGGCTATGACTCCTTATTTACTTTCTCAAAAAGTATGCAAGCCGAAATGCAAAAAGACTACGATGCAAAATGGACCGCTGCTCAAAAGAAAAGAAAAACAAAGGAAGATGTATTATACAAAGCGCCTGCTGGATATGACGAACATCTAGATCACTTTACCAACTTCTTTGATGCCATCAGAACAGGCAAGCCAGTTGTGGAGGATGCCGAATTTGGATTTAGGGCAGCAGCACCTGCATTGGCATGTAATGAAAGTTATTTTAGCAAACAAATTATTCATTGGGACCCAATGAGTATGAAATTAAAGTAATTTTATACTCATTTATAAATTAACTGATGACGTTTAATAAGAGTTTACTTATTTTATTATTTTGTACAGTTTTGTCAATTGCACAAGCTCAAGATGATGTGCTCAATTGGATCGTATCAAGAACACAAACCTACTCTCCAAATTCTGCTGCCTTATTAAGGTCTTATAGACAGCTGCCATCAAGTTTGTATATTAATCAAGGCAATTCAACTACAACTTCTCATAAGTCAGGTGATGAATATGAATACTTAGAATTAGATAGCAAAGAAGCTGCTTTGAAAAGTATGTCTACAAATGTGCATGAAATTGGCCATGGATATGGTGCGTTATTGCATTTTGAAGAATTAATGAATTGTAATTGTGATAAAAAAATAAACCTATCAAATATTATTCAAGGGTATTATCAAGATCCGCAAGAAAAATTTTGGATCGAAATTGATAGACGCTATATTTTTCCGTCCCGCCAATTAGTTGCTACAATTCCTTCTGATATGGTCACATTTCGTTTCCAAACTTATATAGACGGAACCAGCTCCACACAAGATTACGGCGTTATTGGATTGCTTGATGAAATGAATGCCTATTATCTTGACTCAAGATACAATTATGAAATGCTTCCTGTATACAAAGAGTTATATCCATCTGATTATTTAAATAAATGGGTAAGTGCTTCGCAAAGCACCATGACCGCATTTTTTGAGTTTGATTTTTTCGTAAAAGAATATTTACTTTATGCAAAAAGGTATAGACCTGAAACATACAATTACCTTTACCATAACAATGGGTTTAGAAATACTTATTTAAAAATATACTCAAAGTTTAATGCATTAAAAACCCAATATGAGATGCGTGTTAACAAAGAAAAAAATATAATGCCATTTTATTACAATTCTGCTTTTTGGGAGGAAGATTACCAAAGACTTGTCAATCGTTTAAATAGTGGAATTTATAATGGGATTGCTTCAGATTTTCTACCTTAATTACTAATGCACAAAATGTTTTAATCAATTCTATGAATCCTAAGGTAGATGCCTATATGCAAGGGCTAAAAAGTTGGAAAGCCGAGGCGGAAGCACTTAGAGCGCTATTGATTGCTAGCGATTTAGAGGAAGATTTTAAATGGGGCAGACCCTGCTATACCTATAATGGAAAAAATTTAATAGGACTTACTCCTCTAAAAGAACATTGTGCTTTAAATTTTTTTAATGGCGCTGTTTTATCTGATAGCAATGGTGTTTTAATAATGCCTGGTGAGCATACCCAAAATGGAAGATGGATGAAATTTAATTCGCTTTCGGATATCAATAAACATAAAAACCTCCTAAAGCTATTTGTAAAAGAGGCTATTGAAATTGAAAATAGCGGCGTTAAGAAACCTACCTCATTAACAACTATAGCCTTGCCAGAAGAGCTACAAGTTATATTTAAAAAAGATGCTAAACTGAATAAAGCTTTTCACAGCTTAACGCCAGGCCGCCAAAGAGCCTACCTTATTTATTTCACTGCAGCTAAGCAATCCGAAACTAGAATTGCAAGAATTAAAAAATATGTACCAAAAATTCTTTGTGGCAAAGGTTTCCATGATTGCGATTGCGGTTTGTCCAAAAGAATGCCAACCTGCGATGGTTCTCATAAGTTTGCTAAATGATTATTTGTAAAGCACATAAATACAAATAGCTACTTCCTTCATATTTTCAGTTTCGGTATAAATTGTTTCTCTTTTAAAATACGGCTGTAATTTTTCAATAAATGGGATGCCCATTATTCTTTGAGGCGTTGCAATAATAATCGTTGAACCTTTGGATAAGTAGTTTTCAATAATTTGCAAAAGGGAATCAAATTCAACAGGTGCATAATTAACGTCACTTAATAAAATAACCTCCGCTTTAATATCATTTTGGAATTTATTCCAATCCAATAAAACTGCTTTGGCATTTTTTAAATCCAAAAGGGCAATATTTTTTTCAATCAATTCCACTGCATCGCTGTTGTGGTCACTTATGATTACTGCTTTTACCATTTTAGCAATTTGAAAGGAAGGCAATCCAATACCAGCACCCAATTCGAGTACTGTTTTATCTTTAACCCAATGGGTATGCTCATGTAAAAAATTACTTAAGGCAATTGAAGAGGGCCATATTTTAGCCCAGAATGGGAAGGGGGTTGTAAGGTTCTTTGTCACCATTTCTTCATAAAGTAATTTTACCTCTTTTTCATTTGGTATATAAAGTGACAAGCCATTTTGAAAATGCGTTACTGTATTTGGGTATTTCATTCAAAACAAAATTATCAATAAGTATCCTTAATTTTATGATATTATTAAAATGATTTAAACCAACTTAAATGAAGCATTCTATTTTATTCATACTATTAATAATTAGCACATATTGCTTTGGTCAAAATGTCCCAAAAAGAACGATTGATCCTAATAAAAAAACATTAATTGTTGAGGCATCTTGTGGTCAATGTCAATTTAAAATGGCCGGGAAAGGATGCACCTTAGCAGTTCGGATTGATGGGAAATTTTATTTTGTAGAAAAAGCAGACATTGATGAATTTGGTGATGCACACGCTAAAGAAGGCTTTTGTAATGCCATTAGAAAAGCCAAAGTACAGGGTGAAATTGTAGGAGATAAGTTTTTAGCAAGTTATTTTGAACTAGTCGATAAATAAACTTCGATAATAAACGATTGCGATATTATATTTTCAACCCGCTGTTATAAACCTTTCCTTCTTTTCAATGTTATAGGATTGTTACTACTATTAGGGTAACTTAGCTAATTAAAATAAAACATCATGGAAATCTCAGGCAATAAAATATTAATTACAGGCGGCGCAAGTGGAATTGGGTTAGGCTTAACAGAAAGATTTGTGAAAGAAAGCAATACAGTTATAGTATGTGGAAGACGCGAAGCTGTTTTAAATGAAGCAGCCGCAAAATTTCCTGGAGTCATCACAAAGGTTTGTGATTTGTCTGATGAAGGCGAACGTATAGAATTATTAAATTGGGTGGAAGCGAATCACCCAGATACGAATGTACTCATTAATAATGCAGGTATTCAAAACTGGATGGATGTGGAGGATGATAGTTTTTATGAGAGAGCGCAGGAGGAAATTACGACCAATGTGTTAGCGCCAATTCATTTAGCTAATTTATTTGCTGGTTTAAAATCCATCAAAACAATTATGAATGTAACATCGGGCCTTGCTTTTATTCCTTTGGCTAAGGCGCCAGTATACTGTGCTACTAAGGCTTTTATGCGTTCCTTTACCTTGTCATTAAGACGTCAATTAAAAGATGCAAATATTGAAGTCATTGAAATTATACCACCTGCTTTAAACACCGATTTAGGGGGTAAAGGCATTCATGATGCATATCCTCCTGTAAGTGAGTTTATTGAAACCATTTTTGAACAATTAAAAAATGGCAACCATGAATTAACTTTTGGCATGAGTGAAGGCCGATTAAAAGCCAACAATGATACCATTGTGCCAGGGTTTAATATGATGAATCCATAAATATTTACTAAATTGGAGGAACGATTATTCAAATTATGAAAAAACGATTCCTCCTTTTAATATTTATTTTTTCTTTTGGCCTTTCACATGCACAAACAAGCCCTCCTTTTTGGCAGGATATACAATTTTTTAAGAAAAAAGATTCCCTACTAGCACCTCCATTAAATGCCATCTTATTTATTGGCAGCTCTTCATTTGCTAGATGGCAGGATATAAATAATTACTTTCCGGATTATAAAATTATTAATCGTGGTTTTGGCGGATCAATACTCACCGATGTCATTAGGTATACTTATGATATTATACTTCCTTACAAGCCCAAGCAAGTAGTTATTTATTGTGGCGAAAATGATTTAGCCAGTGCAGATAGTACTTCGGCACAAGAAGTATTTAATAGATTTAAAACATTATTTGGTATGGTTCGTGCCAATCTTCCTTATACGCATATTGCCTTTGTTTCTATTAAGCCAAGTCCAAGTCGAGCTAGTATTCAAACTAAAGTGAAAGCGGCCAATACGTTTATTAAAAAATATATTGCTACTCAAAAAAATGCAGCTTTCATTGATATTTACAATGCCATGCTAGATGCACAAGGACAAATGCGTGAGGAGTTATATGTTCAAGATCGTTTGCATATGAAGCCGGAAGGTTATGTTATTTGGCAAAAAGCAATCCATCCTTTCTTACTAAAATAATTTGTTTTATGAAAGATTATACCTCATTTAAAAATGCAAGAAGAAATTTTTTAACTCATTTAAGTATTCTAGCAGGCGGACATTTTGTAATGATGCCGTTATTTGCAAAAGCTAATAAACAATCAACTCTAAATAATAATAGTACTATTACAGTGGGTCAAGTGATTGACACATTTATATCCGAAGTGCCTGGTGGCAAACTAGTTGAGACGGTGGACAATTTAAAATCCGGCAGCTTAAATACTCCTGTAAAAGGCATTGTTACCACTATGTTTGCTACTGTAGAAGTAATTAAAAAAACAATTGCTTCAGGGGCTAATTTTATTATTGCTCATGAGCCTACTTTTTACAATCATCCCGATAATACAGATTGGTTAAAAAATGACCCAACCTATGAGTACAAAAAAGCGTTGTTAAAAGACAATGATATAACAGTTTGGAGATGCCATGATTATATACACAAAATGAACCCTGATCCAGTGACTATGGGTGTGTTAAAACAAATGGATTGGACAAATAAAATGATTAATAATAGTCCTAATTTAATTCAGCTTTCTAATCAAACCTTAAAGGATATCATATTTTCCTTGAAAGCTAAAATGAATGTAGAACAAGTTAGGTATATAGGTTCATTAACAAAGTCATGTAATAAGGTTTTATTTATACCTGGTGCTGCAGGGTCGCCTACCCATATTGCAGCTATAAAAATGTTCAAGCCTGATGTACTTATTTGTGGAGAAGTAGAGGAATGGACAACTGTGGAATATGTTAGAGACGCAAGGGCAAAAGGAGATGCGATTGCGCTGATATTATTAGGTCATATTGCTAGTGAAGACGCAAGCGCCATATTTATGTTGGATTGGGTAAAGCAAAGTTTTCCTATGATTCAGGCTAAATATATTGCAGCTGGCAATTCATTATCTTTTTTATAATAGCCTTTAATGATATTTTTAATTATTGCAATTATTGTCCGGATTTTAGCTAATCCCATTTCCAATGTTTTTCAAAAACAATTAACTACTTTTCAGCATCCGCTTTTTGTTAACCTAATTTCCTATGGTATATTATCGTTAGCAAGTATTTTTTTAATATTGGATTTCCCTTTTCATACTATTTCAAATGAATTTTGGTTGTATTCATTGTTGGGTGGAATTTGTGGCGCTTTAGGCAATGGCTTTATTATTAAAGCACTGGAAAAAGGACAACTTTCAGTGCTTGGACCCATTAATGCGTATAAATCGGTTATTGGAATTATTGCTGCCTATATCATCATTGGTGAATTACCAAATACCTGGGGCTTTGTAGGCATTACTTTAATTATTATTGGAAGCTATTTTGTTTTAGACAATGAACAAGGTAAATTCTCATGGACAATTTTTAAGCAAAAGGCTATACAATTTCGTATTGCAGCCTTGGTATTAACAGGCATACAAGCTGTATTAGACAAAAAAGTAATACAGTATTCTAATTTAACCTATGCATTTGCGGGCTGGTGTATTTTTGGTTTTATTTTTTCATTGCCCTTATTTATGACTGCTAAAATGAATGGTAAAACACAGCTTAAGGCTATTTCAAAAACGATTGTATTAAAATATATTGGCCTGGCCTTTTCTGTAGGTATAATGGTTGCAGCAACTAATTTTGCATTTATCAAAATGCAAGTGGGCACTGCACTTGCTCTTTTTCAAATATCTATATTGGTAACCGTCTTTTTTGGTCATCATTTTTTTAAAGAAACCGGTATCCTAAAAAAACTAATTGGTGCTAGTATTATGCTAATAGGCTCCTTATTGATTATTTTGCTTAAATAGTCATCCAACCTAAATTAGGTATCTGCCTTTGCTTTACAATTTAATAATATAGTATACCTATTCATTCATCATATTTTTTATTAAAAAATAAACTTTTTTAATAACTTGTTGTCAAACAAACATAAAAATAAATTATGGAAAATACAGGCTCCAAAATGCGAAAATTAATGCGCAACCTTCATAATAAAGTAGGTTATTTTATTGTTGGATTGGTAATTATTTATGCTTTTAGTGGTATTGTACAAACATATCGCGACGACCCCAATTTTTTAAAGCATGATGTGGTAACTCAAATGGATAAAAATCCTGGAATGAATGCTGAACAACTTGGAAAAGAATTAAAACAAAAAGATTTTAAAGTAATTGAAACCAAAGGAGATACTATTTTATTCAAAGGGGGCAGCTATAACGTTAAAACCGGTAAAGTAGTCACTGTAAAAAAGGAATTGTATAGTTGGATCAAACCTTTTACCGAATTACATAAATCTGATAGCAAGGGTAAAGTTCATTATTTTACCATCCTTTTTGCTATTGCATTATTTTTTATGTGCGTTTCGGCTTTTTGGATGTTCAAACCAGGAACCAAAGCATTTAGTAGTGGTGTAATTTTAACTGTGTTAGGTATTATTGCTTCTATTTTACTAGTACTAAGTAAATAATACTTTGCAATATATTACTCCGTCCAATGAAACTCAATTGCAAGATGCAATTCAACTATTTAATGAATATGCGAATTCATTAAATATTAGTTTGGATTTTCAAAACTTCAAACAAGAATTAAATATTATCAATAGCATGTATGGCAGCCCCGCGGGCTGCCTATTGCTTGTTTATGATGACCAGCAAGCCATTGCTTGTGCTGCTTATCGTAAAATTGGAGAGGGAATTTGTGAATTAAAAAGAATGTATATAAAACCTAATTATAGAGGTGTTGGTATTGGTAAAAAATTGCTTCATTTATTGTGTGAAAAAGCAGTAATAAATGGTTACCATACCATGCGATTAGATACGTTGGAAACCATGCTTCCTGCTATATCATTATATCACAAAAATGGTTTCTATGATATAAATGCTTATTATCATAATCCAAACCAAGGAGTGGTTTACATGGAGAAAAAGCTTTAATTTATTTATCTTTGAGCTGCATTTAAATCCATTCTTGTGAAAAAATATTCCTTCCTTTTTTTAGGCTTAAGTTTTAGCTTATTTTGTAAAAGTCAACAACCCATTTTAAATTGGTCAGGCTTGCTAAATGCAGGTGGTCAAAAAATTGAATTAAGACTTCATTTAATTCAAAATCAAGACAAAACGTTTACCTCTAATTGGGATGTACCAGCTCAAAAAGCAAAAGGTATTGTTTCTTCTAAAACTGAATTTTCCAACAATCAATTAGGAATTGAAATTAAAATGATTGGTGCTACTTATGCTGGCACGTTGAACAATACAGGGGACACGATAACTGGGACTTGGGGCCAGTCAGGTATGAATTTTCCATTAAACCTAGTGCCTTTTAAAGAAGACCAACAAGAAGTGGTTGTGATTAAACCTCAAACACCAAAGCCACCTTTTGATTATATAGTTAATGATTTTGTTTATGAAGGCACAAGTACACATTTAAAATACGGGGCTACATTAACCTATCCAAAAGACAATGCCAAACATCCACTAGTTATTTTAATTACAGGAAGTGGTAGGCAAGATAGAGATGAAACCATTTTTGATCATAAACCTTTTGCAGTCATCGCTGATTATTTAACCAAAAGAGGTTTTGCAGTATTAAGAGTAGATGACAGAGGTGCAGGAAAATCTACTGGCGATTTTAGTACAAGCACCACGGCCGATTTTGCTTTAGACATAGAAGAGCATGTTAATTATGCAAAAACTTTACCCATGGTAGATGCGGCTAAAATTGGATTATTAGGACATAGCGAGGGAGGATTAATTGCACCCATGGTAGCTGCAAGAAATAAATCGGTGGCATTTATAGTACTCATGGCAGGTCCTGGAGTAGAAATTCCTGAATTAATGGCTTTACAAAATGAAATGGTTTTAAAATCGACAGGTATCTCAAAAGCAGCTATTGATGCCTACATTCCTTTATACAAGGATCTAATGAAATCAATTATTTCTTTTGATAAACAAGAAGATGCACTTGTAAAAGCCCAAAAAATTACAAAAGATTGGTTTGATAAGACGGATAAAGATTTAGTAAAACTTACAACCAATATAAGTTCTGAGGCAGATGTTGATAAATTTGCCACCACCATGACGCGAACTTTTTCAAGTAAATGGTGGAAATACTTCATTTCTTATAATCCTCAACCCACCTTGCAAAAAGTAAAATGTCCCGTTTTGGCTATCAATGGTAGTGCGGATATTCAAGTGCCCGCAGCAGCCAACCTAAAGGGGGTGGAACAGTCTTTAAAAAAAGGGGGCAATAAGCATTTTACTACAAAACAATTTGAGGGGCTAAACCATTTATTCCAAAAATGCACTAAGTGTACCGTTCAAGAATATGGGGAATTAGCAACAACCATAGAACCCGAGGTTTTGACTAATATTGGGGATTGGTTGAGTAGTTTGAAATAACTTTTTTTGTTCCTTTATATGATTTTGGAACAAAAATGAGACCAAAATGATTGGAAATATACAAATGGATAAATAGTTTTGGTCATCATCAAAACAAATTTAAATGAAGAAGCAAATTTCAATTGCATTTACAACCCTTTTAATTTTAGCATCTTCGGCTGCATTTTCTCAAAAAGCACCTGAAAGTAAAATTGTAAAATGGTATGGTCATGTATGGGATGTGGTAATCAATCAAGGCCGTATAAATATTTTAGATACAGCTTACGCAGAAAATGCTGTTTTACACACAGTTCCTGAAACAAAAGGCAAGGCAAATTGTATCGCCTATTACGCAAACTACGTGACTGGATTTTCTAACAGACAATTTATTGTTAAAGAAAGCTTTTCTGCAGGTAATAAACTAGTAAAATACTGGCAATTTAAAGGAAAGCATACGGGGACTTTCTTTGGAATACCAGCAACCAATAAAGATGTTGATGTAATTGGATGTACGATTGCAACAATTGTAAATGGTAAAATTACAGAGGAGCAAGATTTCTTTGATAATTTAGAATTTTTACAACAATTGGGCTTAATGCCAAGACAATAGTTTTATCAACCTAATTCGTGTAATCAAGTGATTTTATATAAGCGGAAGGGGTAACGCCCTTTCGCTCTTTAAAGGCGTCAATGAATTTTGATCTAGAGGCAAATCCTGCGTTGGCGGAGATAGCTTCAATGGTTAAATTTTTTGACGCTTTTTGTTCCAAAATTTTACATACATAGTCGATACGCAAATTTTTTCTCCACTCGCTAAAAGTAGTATCTAATTGGTTGTTAAAATAAGTGGACAAAAAACGCTCTGGAATTTTTAAATCAAAAGACATCTGAGAAAGTGTAAACTCTTTTTTTGTAAAAGGAGCCCCGCTTAAATAATTTTCTAAGATCACTTCAAAATCATCAACATGTAGAGTTGGTTTTATCTTTTTAGGAAGATTTGATTTTATTTCTTCAATAATGCTTTCTTTTTGTACCTCTTCGGAATAAGATACATTACCATATAAAATTTTTGGGAATAAGAATAAGAAAAAGTTTTGTGCAAAAAATCCAATACCATTGAGCCCAAAAAAATGTTCATCCGAAAAAATTTTATCTCCTGTTATTCCAAATAAGGTGAAATTATGGCCATATACCACCACCAACATATTGCCTAAAGTATTTGAAGCAATAACAATCTGTATGGCACATAAAATTAAAAACCATCTATTTAATACTTTATGATTTGATGGCAATGTATTATTTCTTTTAAATGTATTATTGGTTATCCATTTAAAATAGGTGAAAGATAAAATTGAATAAAAAATTACATGGAGAGATCTACTTATTAAAATAAATTCAAAATCCACTACAAAAAAATGAATTCTATAATCGTTTGTAATGTTTACAATCCGATGTGCGGTTTCCATTTTTTCTTTAAATGGCAATGTAGTAAAGGGCAAAGTGGCAAAAAGGCATAATATTGCAGGTATTAAATGCAACCAATCCCATTTCTTTAGTTTGTTATTATCAGTCAATGTCGTTTTAACATAAAAAAATAAAAGGGGGCCCAATAAATAGGAAAGTGGAAGCCAATGCACAAAACAAATTCCCTCCCAAAAAATATTTTTTGAAAAATGTAGACCAAAATAAACCAATACTACTAGGTTGCAACATAAAAAAAACAAGGCCAAGAAAATATTAGACCTATTTAAAGAACTTAAGTAGTAGATGAGAATAAAAGAGGTGAAAATGCCAAATAAGGGAGCCAAAATTGCCATAGCCGAATTTATATTACTTTAACGGCAGTCAAGATATGTAAATTGTCCGAGAAAATAAACGAACTACTTAATTACAGCCTCTTTGATTTTAACATTGAAATTAGGGTCCTTTCCAATACATCTTCCTTTGACGGTAATTTTATCTCCAATTTTATTTACAATAGCATCCTTTGTTTGTAAATAAACATCAATATTTGTATCAAATGAATCTCCATTCCCAATGGTTATAGTCATTGAAGAATCGTTAGGATTTCTTTCCAATTCCATAATTGTTCCGGTAATTTCAACAGATAAATTATGAAACTTCCCATTTGCACCAACTACATTATTTGCATCTTTTGCCAATAACTGTTCGCGTGTAACCACAACAGCAACTTCAGTTTGTACATCTCGATGATGGTTCTTTTTATAAACGAAAACATAATAATAAGTACCACTAGCAGCTAAAATAACTGTAGCAAAAACCACCAATAATAATTTTTTCATAATTTTTTGTTTAAAATTACCAATTCACACCCCTTAATTCTTTAGGTTTTCTGATGACGAAAGCCCTTGTAATATTAAATCCAAAACACAAATCTCCTTTTGCCCAGCTTCCAGCAGTTTCGTTGATAAAAGTTCTTTCTGTCATACCTGTTGAATTACTTACGTGCAATTGGAAAACATGCCCGCCTGTTTCAATATCGATACCCAAAGATAATGGATTATAATAACCTGCTAGCTTATCTATGCGGTGAAAATATTCTGAGGTTAAATTCACACGTTTACTTAATCTAATCCTTGAGGAAATACCTATTGACTTAAAATCGTTAGGAATTTTTGCACTATCTACTAAATTATAATGAACAATGGTTGGTGAAAACTGAATAGAGACATAATCGTTTATTTTACTTGCAATTAAAATTTGATGTGCAAATGAAAAACGATCAGAAGCATAAGGCACATAAGTTGTAGGTGCATCTTTTAATGTTTTGTAGATAGCACTTGCGACATAACTAATGCCAAATGGAATGTTTCTCTCCCCTTGTTGCTGTTGCACAATTTTAAACTTCAAAAAACCGTCATATTGTTTTTCGTAAGTGCTTCTTCCTACACCTACCATTAATCGGTTGGTAATACCATAATCAAGCCCAATGCGCATAGTGGCTTGATCAAGGCCATACAAATTATAACTACCTTGACTTAATGCACCAAATCGATGCGAGATTCTAAAATCCAAAACACCTGGTCCTGCATTTTCAATGGATTGACCATTGACCACCCTTGTTGACTTAAATGTGGCAGTAATAATATCTGGCGATTGGCTATTGTATTTTTCTGCAAACAAATCCACGTTTTGGCTATTTGCTTTTATGAAAAACAAAGTCAATAAAAGTGCAGCAAGAATTTTATATCTTCTCATTATACTAGTTTTGGTAAGTACAATTCACATGAATTTTTACTTCGCCAGCAATTTTGTCTCCAATATAAGAGCCTGAAATACCATAGTCTTTTAATTTAATACTAAAGTCACCAGAAATAGTAGGCTTGCCATTGGTTATTTTAATTTGTCCTTTAGTGCTAATTTTTTGTGCTACCCCATGTATGGTTAAGTTTCCTTCAAAATTAGCAGTATGTACGCCGTCTTTAGAAAAATCTATTTCTTTGATATTGGTTATGTATCCTTTGAAATCCGAATTGGGAAATTTAGTGGATTCCATATAATTTTCATTAAAATGGTCTTCCATTAACTGATTTTCAAATCTAAAACCTTTCACTAAAGCAGCAATAACAATTTGTCCAGTAGCTGAAGCAAATTTTGAGTCTACTTGATTATTTACAGCAGCAATTGTTTCAATACCACCGGATGCATTAAAAGTAAGTTGCCCAGATTTTGTTGAAAATACTTTTTGCGCATTGGCTTGCATAGCAAGTCCTATCAACATAACAGATGCTAAGATTTTATACATTTTTTTCATTTTTTATTTATTTTAATTAATTGTTTAAAGCGCCACTATTTATCCAAACCGATATTTTCTTAATACTACAAGCATCAAGCTTGGCAGCATTTAAAGGCATTGCTGGCACTATACCGTTTTGTAAAATTGAATTTAATAAATTATTATTGGTTACATAAGGCTTTAATGAAGTGTAATTGTCCAAAACAATGCCCGCCCCGTTTTTACTTGCAACCGTACTTGCGTGGCACATGGCACAATTGGCTGCAATAATGGGCGCAACCGCAGCACTATAGGTGGCATTGGTGGTGTCACAAGCGGTTGAAGCTACTTGCGGATAAATTTGATTTTTTTTGTCATAATAGCAGGACGAAAAAAACACAAATGATACAATGATAAGGTATAATAAAATATTTTTCTTCATATTACTGAGGATAACCTGCTTTTATCCATTTTTGAATTTGAGTAATTTTACACGCAACCATTTTACCAGATTGAGGCATATTCATTGCTGCTGTGGTAGAAGTCCAATTAATTGCATTGTTAAATAAGGTGGTATTAGCACTAATGTATGTTTTTGCACTTGTATAATCACCTAAATATACATTCGCAGTGCCAGGTTTACTACCATGACAGCCCCCACAGTTATTAGCAATGATGGTTTGTACCGCCCCTGCGTAGGTAAATACAGTGGTGTCGCAAACATTGGTACACATTGTATTTAATGCCCCTTGTTCAATCCATTTTTTTATGGTTGCAATATTAGTAGCTGTCATTTGAGGAGAATTTCTTGGAGGCATTGAATTGCCTATAATCGTATAATAATTACTACTATTAGGCAATTTTGCTCTGATGCCATTCATGATATGCGCGTAATCGGTTAAAATTACACCGGATCTATGACTGTTTACATCATGGCAACCAGATGAACCACAATAACTTGAATATAGAGGCAGTATTTCGGTATTAAAACATACAGTGTCAGAAACAACTGGGGTATTATTTGATCCACCAACAATAATGGCTGGATCCCCTGGATTAGTTGTATTATTAATTATATCATGTTTACAGGAAGCTAATAATACAATAAGTACAAGTGAGCTATATAATTTAATGGAACGCATCTATACAAATTTAATACAAAAGCGCCGGTTAAGATTTTTTAGTTTTCTTAAAATTTCCTTAATAAATTGGCAACATATCCTAACTTTTGTTAACGAAAATTTTAATTATTGCGTTATTATGACACAATAATTATTTATATTTAAAACGCTAAATAATTGACTCAACACAAATTTAAATTAATGATATGAAAAAGCTATTCAGTTTAATTTTAATATTTCCTTGTTTTTTAAATGCACAGCAACAATGGAAGTATATCAATATTGCACCAGGCATTCAAAAAATTAAAGTAAATGATCAAATTTCTTTAGCCTATTCCAATGAGAGTGGTGTGAAAATTATATTAAAGGATGGCCTACCATTCAAGGACTTAAATAAAAATGCAGTCCTAGATGTATATGAGGATTGGCGATTAGATGTAAACACTAGAGCAAAAGATTTGGCTTCAAAAATGTCCGTGGAACAAATTGCTGGATTGATGTTATACAGTGGACACCAAGCAATCCCAATGCCTCCAGCGGGTATGTTTAAAGCAAGCTATAGTGGAAAATCTTTTGACTCAAGTGGCGCAAAGCCATTTGATTTAACAGATCAACAAATTGAATTTTTAAAGAAAGATAATTTAAGGCATGTATTAGTAACATCGGTAGCAAGTCCCGAAGTGGCTGCTTTATGGAATAATAATGTGCAAAAACTAGTAGAAGGAATTGGAATGGGTATTCCTGCAAACAATAGTTCTGATCCAAGAAATGGTGCTAACAAAGACGCGGAATACAATTCAGGTAGTGGTGGTGCAATTTCACAATGGCCAGAGGAATTAGGATTGGCTGCCACTTTTGATCCGGCAATAACTTTACAATTTGGATCTATTGCTTCTAAAGAATATCGAGCAATGGGTATTACAACAGCCCTGTCTCCACAAATAGATTTAGCCACTGAGCCAAGATGGGTGCGTTTTGTGGGCACTTTTGGGGAAGATCCCAATTTAGCAACCGATATGGCAAGGGCTTATGTAGACGGATTTCAAACTTCTCCACAAGCCATTGCTGCATATAACGGCTGGGGTAATTATAGTGTGAATGCGATGGTAAAACATTGGCCAAGTGGTGGTCCTGAGGAAGGGGGACGTGATGGACATTTTGCTTATGGAAAATTTGCTGTCTATCCTGGCAATAATTTTCAAATGCATTTAAGAACCTTTACCGAAGGCGCTTTTAAATTAAATGGGGGTACCAAAAAAGCAGCGGCGGTAATGCCTTATTATACTATTTCTTATAATCAGGATACAAAAAATCACGAGAATGTAGGAAATGGGTATAGCAAATATTTAGTTACGGATTTACTAAGAAATAAATATGGTTATGATGGAGTGGTTTGTACTGATTGGTTGGTAACAGCAAATGAAGGTCCAAAGCCTGATATGTTTATGGGTAAATCATGGGGTACCGAAAAATTAAGTGTTGCCGAAAGACATTATAAAGTATTAATGGCTGGGGTAGATCAATTTGGTGGTAACAATGATGCAAAGCCTGTATTGGAGGCTTATGCAATGGGCGTGAAAGAACATGGAGAAGCTTTTATGCGTAAACGTTTTGAGCAATCTGCTGTTCGTTTATTATTAAATATTTTCAGGGTTGGTTTATTTGAGAATCCTTATCTAGATCCAAATGAAACAAAAGCAATTGTTGGAAAACCCGAATACATGAAAGCAGGGTATGATGCTCAACTAAAAAGTATTGTCTTAATAAAAAATCAAAATAATACACTGCCCATTGCAAAAGGCAAAACTGTCTATGTTCCAAAACGCACTACTCCCGCAGGGCTTAACTTTTTTGGTCAACCAGTTCCAGAAAAAACAGAATACCCAGTTAATCTTGAATTAATCAAAAGATATTATACCGTTACGGATGATCCAAGCAAAGCAGATTTTGCGATGGTGTTTATTAAAAGTCCTATGAGTGGTGGATATAGCAGAGCAGATAGAGAAGCGGGAGGCAATGGATATGTGCCTATTAGCTTGCAATTAAAAGATTATACCGCTGTTGATGCACGTGAACACAGTATTGCAGCTGGCGATCCTGTAATTGATTCAACGATCAAAGATAGATCCTATAAAGGAAAAACTTCCAAGTCCAATTCTTATCCCGATTTAAAAACTATTTTAGAAACCAAAAAAGCAATGAATGGAAAACCTGTAATCGTTTCAGTTGCCTTAACTAATCCAATGGTATTTGGGGAATTTGAAAAAGAGGTGGATGCCATTGTGGGAGAGTTTGGCGTGCAGATAGATGCGCAAATGGATATCATTTCTGGCCAAGTAGAACCGTCTGGTTTATTGCCCATGCAAATGCCTATCAATATGAGTGTGGTAGAAAAACAATTTGAAGATCTGCCACATGATATGACGCCTTATATTGATGCGCAAGGCCATCGTTATGATTTTGGGTATGGTTTAAATTGGAAAGGAGTGATTCAGGATGCAAGAACTAAAAAATATGCAGTCAAAAAATAGAAATTTAAAACTATAAAAATAAAAGCACTTAATTTTTAAATGGATTCAATTGTTATCAAGCGTGTTACATTGGCAGCTATTGAAAAACTGCAAGCGATAAGTTGTGCTACTTTTTCACAAACTTTTTCTGCACACAACAATGCTTCTGATATGGAAACTTATTTGAGCAACAGTTTTTCCATTGAAAAATTAAGTGCAGAATTAAACAACCCTGATACCGAATTTTATTTTGCACAGGATCAGGATATTATTGTTGGTTATTTAAAAGTAAATACCGGCCTTGCGCAAACCGAAAAAAAGGACCTAGCCGCTTTTGAGATAGAAAGAATTTATGTGGATCAAGCTTATTTGGGTAAAAAAATTGGCCAACTACTTTTTGAGAAGGCTATTGAATTAGCTAAAGCAAAAAACAAATCCTATGTATGGTTAGGTGTGTGGGAGGAAAACCACAGAGCACTTGCCTTTTATAAAAAGAATGGGTTTGTGCCTTTTGATAAACACATTTTCAAATTAGGCAACGACGAACAAACCGATATTATGATGAAGTTGGAATTGTAATATTAAGAAAGTTGCATGGGCACTTCCATTAATAATAGCTCCGCATCATTGCTTAAGGAAGTAAAATCTATTTTTTCTGCGCCACTTATTCCAAAACCATCTCTGGTATCTGCTTCCACACCGTCTATTAAAAACTTTCCTTTTAAAACAAATGCATACACGCCATTGCCTGCTTTCTTTATTGTGTATTCAAAAGTTTTTTCGTTATCAAAATTGCCTAAATGAAACCAGGCATCCTGGTGAATCCAAACACCTTCATCCTCGGCGTTGGGGGAGAGTATTTGCTGTAATTTATTATGTCTATCATTTACATTCAAGGTAATTTGATCATACCTAGGTGTTACATTTTTTTGATTGGGGAAAATCCATATCTGCAAAAATTTTACTTGCTGATCCTTATTTTTATTATACTCACTATGCTGAATACCGGTGCCCGCACTCATTACTTGAATGTCGCCATTTTTAATAACCGTTGTATTGCCCATGCTATCCTTATGCTCCAAATCGCCTTCCAATGGGATGCTAATAATTTCCATATTATCATGCGGGTGTGCGCCAAAACCCATCCCACCACTCACTGTATCGTCGTTTAATACACGTAATGCACCAAAATGAATTCTTTCGGGGTTATAATAACCAGCAAAACTAAATGTATGATAACTATGCAACCAACCATGGTTAGCGGATCCTCTACTTGCTGCTTTATGTATTACGGTATTTTTCATGACAAAGAATTAAAGTCCAAATTTCGTATTTATTTCATCAAATATTCAGCTTTAATGTAATTATTATGTCTCCTTTTTTGTAAATTGATATGCTTTCTTAAAATGTTAGCAGGTGAATTTTAGAAAAGCCTTTAAGAATTTTCAATCATATCCTATGAAAAATATTTTTTTACTTTTATTGACTACTCCTTTTTTTGTTTTTGCACAAACACCCATTGTTAAAACCAATGCAGGCTTAGTAAGTGGTAGCGAAAAAAATGGCGTACAAATTTTTAAAGGCATTCCTTTTGCGGCTCCTCCTGTTGGCGATTTAAGGTGGAAAGCGCCTCAGCCCGTTGCACCATGGAAGGAGGTGAAAGTATGTAATGCTTTTGGCGCAAGCCCAATGCAAGCGCCACCTGTTCCTTTTATGTGTTGGTCCGAAGAGTATTTAATTCCAAAAGCACCTATTGGTGAGGATTGTTTGTATTTAAATGTTTGGTCCAATAAAAAAACGAACTCCAAAAAAGCAGTACTCGTTTATATATATGGTGGTGGATTTAGAAGTGGTGGTGCAGGTTGTGATATTTATGATGGAGAAGCCATGGCAAAAAAAGACATTGTATTTGTAACGATAAATTATAGAGTGGGCGTTTTTGGTTTTTTAGCACATCCTGAATTATCCCAAGAGTCTGATAAAAAAACATCAGGCAACTATGCTTTATTAGATATGGTTGCTGCTTTACAATGGGTGCATGATAATATTGCCAATTTTGGAGGCGACCCAAACAAAGTAACCATTGCAGGTCAATCAGCCGGCGCCTTTGCCGTAAACTTTTTAGCTGCTTCTCCTTTAACAAAAGGATTAATACATGGAGCGATTGCAGAAAGTGGGGGTGCAATCTTGCCAAGTTCTATTCGACCAGCAATGCATTTACAACAAATGGAAGCAGTGGGTGTTGACTTTGCGAAGTCTTTAGGTTGTGATAATATCAAAGCATTAAGAAACAAAACTGCTCAAGAAATATTTGATGCCAATCCAGGTATGGTAGGTCCTTTTGAGGATGGGTATGTAGTGCCAAGTTCCATGTATGAAACTTATTTAAAGGGTCAACAAAATGATATTCCTACTATGCTAGGATGGAATTTAGATGATAAGATGATTGGCAAACCCGTCCCTGCAAAAGAATTTATAGAAACTATTAAAAAACAATATGGCAGTAATGCCGATAAATTATTAGCGCAATACCCTGCAACTAATGATGCAGAAGCAGCGGCTTCGCAAGGGGATTTAAGTAGAGATCAAACCTTTGGGGTACAAGGTTATACTTGGGCTACGATGCAATCGGAACATGGCAAAGCACCTATTTATGTATATAGTTTTAATCGCAAACTACCACCGTCTTCGCCTGCTAATGATTTTGGTGCTTTTCATACAGGAGAGGTTCCTTATGCTTACAACAATTTACACACTGTTAAAAACAGACCTTTTACAAAAGCGGATTTTGAATTAGCAGAGCATATGTCTAGTTACTGGACTAATTTTGCAAAAACGGGGAATCCCAATGGAACGGGTTTAACCAATTGGCCAGCTTATCAAAAACAATCTAAGCAAGTTATTCAGTTAGATACAAAAATCACTGTCAAAAAATTGCCTACTGAAGCTAAACTAGAAGTCCTTACTAAATTGCTATAATAACAGCTTCCTTTTATTAGTTGTATCTTTGTAACTTATTAAAAGAATGGTATTTTGAAATTTATTGATTTAGGATTAGACGAACGTATTTTAGAAGGGATTGATGCGATGGGTTACGAGAACGCAACGCCTGTGCAACAACAGGTAATGGTGCCCATATTAGAAGGCAAGGATATTATAGCAGCAGCACAAACAGGAACTGGAAAAACAGCTGCATTTTTACTTCCATTATTACACAGGCTTTTAACCATGCCGCATACGGCAGGAGATATTAACGCCATGATTATTGTGCCAACGCGCGAGTTGGCTATTCAAATTGCAGAGAGCATTGAAGGACTTTCTTATTTTACGGATGTAAGTTCCATTGCCGTGTATGGTGGTGGAGATGGAAATTCTTTTACTGCAGAAAAAAAAGCATTAACCAGTGGCGTAGATATTGTGGTGTGCACGCCTGGACGCATGATTGCACATTTGAATATGGGCTATGTGAAATTAAAAGGCTTAAAGTATTTGGTATTAGATGAGGCAGATAGAATGTTGGACATGGGTTTTAGCGATGACATTGCAAAAATTACCACCTACCTCCCTAAGGAACGTCAAAATTTATTGTTCTCTGCAACCATGCCCGTTAAGATGCGTGAGTTAGCTAAAAAAATATTAAAAGATCCTGTCGAAATAAATATTGCTATTTCAAAACCACCAGAACAAATTACACAAAAAGCTTTTGTGGTATATGAAGCACAAAAAGTGCCCATTATCAAAGACATGTTAAGTTCAAAAAGATTTTCGAAAGTGATTGTGTTTTGTTCTAAAAAACAAAATGTAAAAGTGCTTACTTCGGAACTTAAACGCGCAAAATTAGCTGCAGAGGAAATTCATTCGGACTTGGATCAAAAAAGTAGAGAGCAATATTTGCAAGATTTTAGAAATCAAAAAACCAATATTTTAGTAGCCACAGATATTTTAAGTAGGGGCATTGATATTGATGACATTGATTTAGTCATTAACTACGATGTACCCAATGACGGCGAGGATTATATACACCGAATTGGCCGAACCGCGCGCGCGGCAACAACGGGTACTGCATTCACATTGGTTGGAGAAAAAGAACAGTCCAAATTTGCCACCATCGAGGAATTATTGGGCAATCCGGTTACAAAAGGAGCAGTTCCTGCTGAATTTGGTCCAACACCTGCTTATGCACCAAAGGTAAAGTCGGGTAAAGGATATAGTCGCCGTCGATAAAAGCAATTATCTTTGTCTTAGTGAAATGTAGCAAATACATATTAATGCTATGCTTGGCCTTATTTAGCCTAATAAGCTATGCCCAAGACAAAAAAGGGGAAAAACTTACGACTACTATTTTTAAAGTACATGGTGCTTGTGAGCAGTGTAAGGATAGAATAGAAAATGCGATTAAAATAAAAGGAGTTAAAGAAGGTGTTTGGGATGTGGATACCAAAATGCTAACCCTGGTATTTGATACAACTATTATTAGCCTGGAAAAAATTCAAAATAAAATTTTAGCTACGGGTCACGATGTAGAGGACAAAAAAGCAAAAGACTTTATTTATAAAGCATTGCCGGCCTGTTGTCATTATAGAGAAATGGACGAGGAAGCGCATTCCGATAGCTTAATGATGCTAAAAGGAATAGTACTTCAGGACAATGCAAAAGGAAAATTTGAACCATTATCAAATGCAAGTGTGTATTGGATGGGAACAAATGCTGGCGTTGTTACGGATAGCTTAGGTGTATTTGAAATAAAAACAAATAGCAGTACTCAAAAATTAATTATTAGTTACACTGGATACAAGGCCGATACAATTACAGTTATTCATGCTAATGATTTAAAAGTAATCATGGCATCAAAAGGTCAGTTAAATGAAGTAACCGTTTTCACCAGACAATTAGGGAGCTTCATTCCTTATTTAAATCCAATTAGAACCCAGGTAATGACTGGAACTGAATTGTTGAAAGCGGCTTGTTGTAATTTAAGTGAGAGTTTTGAAACCAATCCTTCGGTAGATGTATCTTATAATGATGCTATTACTGGATCCAAGCAAATACAATTATTGGGATTGAGCGGTAATTATACGCAATTAACTGTTGAAAATTTACCTGGCCCACGTGGCTTGGCAACACCACTTGGACTTAATTCCATTGCTGGTCCTTGGATTGAAAGTATTCAATTAACAAAAGGTACAGGTTCGGTAGCAAATGGTTTTGAAAGTATTGCAGGGCAAATAAATGTAGAATTAAAAAAGCCAGAGACCGCCGAAAAATTATTGGGTAATATATATGTAAATGATTTAGGCAAAACAGATTTAAATTTAAATGTTGCTACTAAACTAGATAGCAAGTGGTCAACGGCCTTACTATTGCATGATAACTTTTTAAACAATGCAGTAGATATGAATAAGGACGGTTTTAAAGATGTTCCTACGGGCAATGAATTAAGTTTAGTACATCGTTATAAATTTGATAATAGCAAAGGGGTACTTGCTCAATTTGGTATTAAGGTTTTGAATGATCATAAATTAGGAGGAGAGACCGCATTTAACGAAAGCAGGGATAAGTTTACTAAAAATCATTATGGACTTTCAATAAATACGCAGCGTTATGAGTTGTTTGGAAAAATGGGTTATGTATTTCCACAACAAAAATACAAGAGCATTGGCTTGCAAGTGAGTGCCACCGATTTTCAACAAGCGTCCTATTTTGGTTTAACCAACTACAATGCAAAACAACAAAGTTTTTATACCAACTTAATTTATCAATCAATTATTAATTCTACCATTCATAAATTTAGAACAGGTTTGAGTTTTCAGTATGATAAATACAATGAAAATTATAATTTAGCAAACTTTACAAGAAAAGAAATAGTACCCGGAACTTTTTTTGAATATACCTACACACCCAATGACAAATGGAGTATGGTAGCGGGTATTAGGGCTGATAACAATAATATATATGGTGCTTTTTTTACTCCTAGGTTAAATATTAGGTATGAGCCCTTCACTGGTACTGTTTTTAGATTAAGTGCA
>Ga0114962_10000589_pt1 | contig 32173 bp, 31 predicted proteins | sample C_130820_MF_Meta_FD_87017 | JGI IMG/M metagenome (GOLD analysis project Ga0114962, IMG submission 87017) | Freshwater microbial communities from Lake Croche, Canada to study carbon cycling - C_130820_MF_MetaG | ecosystem: Environmental > Aquatic > Freshwater > Lake | place: Lake Croche, Canada...
ATGAACTGGGCGTGACGGTCAACGAGATGTTTGGCCAAACCGAGGTGAATTACATCGTCGGTAATTGCGCCATGAATGGCGACGCCGCTGACGGCGTGGGTTGGCCGGCCAAGCCCGGCAGCATGGGCCGCGCCTACCCCGGGCACCGCGTGGCGGTGATTGACGAGGAGGGCGTGGAGTGCGCCGTCGGTGTGGCTGGCGATGTGGCTTTGCACCGTTTCGATGTGCACGGCGACCCCGACCCAATTTTCTTTCTCGGTTATTGGAACCAGCCTGAAACCACCGCTAAAAAATTCACTGGCGACTGGTGCCGCACCGGCGACTTGGCCACCCGCGATGCTGAGGGTTACCTCTGGTACCAAGGCCGCTCTGACGATGTGTTCAAAGCCGCCGGTTACCGCATAGGGCCCAGCGAAATTGAAAACTGCCTGGTCAAGCATGCCGCTGTCGCCAATGCCGCGGTGGTACCCAAGCCCGACGCCGAGCGCGGTAATGTGGTGAAAGCCTATGTGGTGCTGTCGGCTGGCTTTGCAGCCTCAGATGCCTTGGTACAAGAGTTGCAGCAGCATGTGCGTGGACTGTTGGCGCCCTATGAATACCCCAAAGAAATTGAGTTCATCGCTGCCTTGCCCATGACCACCACGGGCAAGGTGCAGAGGCGGGTGTTGCGACTGCAAGAGGAAGAACGCCAGCGCAATACCAAAGAACTCAAGCCCTGAGCGCCGGCAAGCCCACGCCCGTCGCCTCAAAGCCACCATCCACCGCCACCACTTGGCCAGTGAGGTAGCTGGCGTCATCGGAGGCCAAAAACACAATCACACGGCCAATCTCGGCTTCGCTGCCATAACGGTTAAGCGGAATCGCATCGTGGTAGGCGCTGATGATTTCGGGGCTGTGCACCGCCATAGACAGCTTGGTTTTCACTGGGCCGGGCGACACACAGTTGACCCGAATGCCGTATTCGCCCAACTCCACCGCCTGCTGTTTGGTCATGTGTATGACCGCAGCTTTGGACGTGCCGTAGGCCACGCGCAGGGTAGAGGCCCGCAGACCCGAGATAGAGCCGATGTTGACGATGGCACCTCGGCTTTGACGCAGCGCGGGGATGACCGCCTGCGAGCACAAAAACACGCCGTCCAAGTTGGTGCGCATCACGGTTTGCCAGCGCGCATAGGTGGTTTCTTCAATCGGGCCGAAGTCGGCAACGCCGGCATTGTTCACCAGCGCATCAATGCGTCCGGCCCAGCCAAGTACAGTTTGCACCATGGCAGTAACTTGGGATTCGTCAGACACATCGCAGTCCACAGGCAACACGTTTTGCAGTCCTTTTGCGGCGCTGTGCAGTTCTTCGCTGTCGCGGTCGACCATGGCCACTCGGTAACCCTTGGCCAAAAAAAGCTGTGTGGTGGCCAAGCCTATGCCGCGTGCGGCGCCTGTGACGATGGCGGTAAGGGGGGAGTTGTTTGTATTCATGGCCGCATTCTCCGACAAAGTCTTTTATTTGACTGTCCATGTGGGTTCCTATTCCAGCCCACGTAAACTCCGCGCCATGAACACACTCCACCTCAGCCCCGTTCGCTTGGGTCAAAGCGATTTGCATGTCACCCCCATTTGCTTGGGCACCATGACTTTTGGTCAACAAGTGGACGAAGCCACCAGCCACGCCATCATGGACCACAGCATAGAGCGCGGTGTGAATTTTTTTGATACCGCCGAGATGTACGCCGTGCCGCCTACCGCCGATACCTATGGTTTCACCGAAACCTACATTGGCAACTGGCTGGCCAAACGCCCGGGCATGCGCCAAAAAATGGTGTTGGCCACCAAAGTGGCCGGCCCCTCGCGTGGCATGCCTTGGGTGCGTGCCGGCGAGGGCATGACGGCGGCTGACATTCTGGCTTCGTGTGACGCCAGTTTGAAGCGCTTGAAAACCGATGTGATTGATCTCTACCAAATCCATTGGCCCGAGCGCCATGCGCCCATCTTTGGCGCCATGTACTACGAGCCCAGCAAAGAGCGGTCTGTCACCTCCATCCACGAGCAGTTGGAGGCCATGAGCCAGTTGGTGAAGGCCGGCAAGGTTCGCTACATCGGTTTATCCAACGAAACCTCTTATGGCGTGCATGAGTTTGTGCGTCTGGCCGAACAGCACAACTTGCCACGCGTGGCAGCCGTGCAAAACGTCTATTGCCTGATTAACCGCATTTTGGACAACGGCTTGGACGAAACCATGCACCGCTTGGAGGTGTCTTTGCTGGCTTATTCGCCGCTGGGTTTTGGTTTGCTGACTGGTAAATACGATGCATCGGGTTTTTTGGGTGAGGGTGCGCCCAAAGAGGGTCGCATCGCCAAGTATGAAAGCATGCGCAAGCAGCGTTGGGGCCGCCCAGAGTCATTGGAAGCCGCCCGTCGCTACAACGCTTTGGCGCTTGAAAACGGCATGACGCCCACGCAATTGGCGCTGGCGTTTTGCTACACCAACTGGCGCGTGGCCAGCACCATCATTGGTGTGACCTCCAAGGCGCAACTTGACGAAGACCTGAATGCTTGGGGCACCAAGCTCTCGCCCGAGGTCTTGGCCGCGATCGATGCGATCCGCTGGGAGTTGCGCGACCCCGCCATTTAAGCCATGGACATTTCGCTCGACTTTTTGCATCCCGCTTTGGCTGTGGTGTTGGCTTACCTGATCGGCTCTGTGTCATTCGCCGTGGTGGTTAGCCGCTTCATGGGCTTGGCCGACCCGCGCTCCTACGGCAGTCAAAACCCAGGGGCCACCAATGTGCTGCGCTCGGGCAACAAGCTGGCCGCTGTGTTGACCTTGCTGCTCGACGGCGTGAAAGGCTGGCTACCGGTTTGGGCGGTGGTACGTGAAGGTGCCAGCTATGGCCTTGGCGCAGATGTTGTGGCCATGGTGGCTTTGGCGGCATTTGTGGGTCATGTGTGGCCGGTGTTTTTTCGCTTCCAAGGCGGCAAAGGTGTGGCTACTGCTGCCGGTGTGCTGATAGGAATTGAGCCATTTTTGGGCTTGGCCACCTTGGCCACTTGGTTGATCGTGGCGTATTTTTCGCGCTATTCCTCGTTGGCAGCACTGGCCGCAGCTGTGTTTGCGCCGGTCTATTATTTTTTCGGCAACCATGTGGCTTGGCTTACCGACGACCGCGTTTTGCTGGCTGTGGCGGTCATGAGCGCGGTGCTGATTTGGCGGCACCAAGCCAATATCGGCAAGCTCATGCGCGGCGAAGAAAGCCGCATTGGTAAAAAATCGGGGTCAGATCCCAATTAATTTGCTTGACGCTTGCCAACCACGGTGGGCTCGTTCTCCTCTCACTGCAGCAAAGCTGCAATGTTCGCGTCGATCCGACCCACCATGTTTGGCATGCAAAAAATTACATGGAAGCCGCATGACATGGGGACCAGTTTGTGAGCGAAAGAGCAGCAAAATGCGTCCCCATGGCGGGTGGCTAAAGCGTGAATTTAGGTTGTAAGCTTAATCGCGAAAGTTGTCAAAGCTCAGCGGTAGTTCCGTGATGTCTTTGCGAATCAAAGCCATGGCGGCTTGCAAGTCGTCGCGCTTGGCACCAGTCACCCGTATGGACTCGCCCTGAATAGCTGCCTGAACTTTCAGCTTGCTGTCTTTGATGATGCGCTGGATTTTTTTGGCATCCTCGCTGGCAATGCCGTTGCGCACTTTCACCACCTGCTTGACCTTATCGCCGCCCATTTTTTGCACGTCGCCTTTGTCGAGAAAGCGCACATCCACATTTCGCTTAGCCAGCTTATTTCGCAAGATTTCGTCGATTTGCTGCAACTGAAAGTCGCTGTCGCCAATCAGAGTGACCTCTTTTTCTTTGAGTTCTATGGCAGCTGAGGTGCCTTTGAAATCGAAACGGGTACCGATTTCCTTGGCGGTGTTGTCGACCGCATTTTTCACTTCAACCAAGTCGGCTTCGCAAACAGTATCAAAAGAGGGCATGGCTGGGACTTCATGAGTTCAGGATGCGACAATTCTCACATGATTATCGAGACCAACGTTCCCTTGCAGCAACACAACAGCTTTGGCATCGCCGCCCGCGCCGAGCGACTGCTGCGCCTGCGCTCTATGGATGATGTACACGCCTTGCTGGACGACCCCGTGCTCAGCCGCGAGCCGCATTTCATTTTGGGCGGGGGCAGCAATATTGTGATCACCGGTGACATCAAGCGCTTGGTTATCAAAGTCGAACTCAAGGGGTGTCAACTTGTGTCTGAAAATGACAAAGCTTGGGTGGTGCAAGCCGCTGCTGGGGAGGATTGGCATGAATTCGTGGCTTGGACACTGGCGCAAGGCTGGCCTGGCTTGGAAAACTTGGCCCTGATTCCAGGCATGGTGGGAGCCTCGCCGGTGCAAAACATTGGCGCTTACGGCGTGGAGTTGCAAGACCGGTTTGAATCCCTGGATGCGGTCGATTTGCTCACCGGACAGCACTTCACGCTTGACGCAGCGCAATGCGCTTTTGGCTACCGCGACTCGGTGTTTAAACACGCTGCCTCGGACAGCCGCGACCTGGGGTTGTTGGGGCGCGCACTCATCACCCAAGTGCGTTTTCGCTTGTCCAAAAAATGGAAAGCTGAAATCAGCTACGCCGATTTAGAAAAAAAACAGGCGCAAAAAGGCGTTCCAAACCCTACTGCGCAACAAGTGTTTGATTGGGTATGCGAGATTCGGCGCGCCAAGTTACCCGACCCTGCTGTCATTGGCAACGCGGGCAGCTTTTTCAAAAATCCCATCGTGACGCCAGAGCAATGCCAAGACATCATTGCGCGAGAACCTCGCTTGGTGCATTACCAGTTGGCCGATGGGCGTTTTAAATTGGCGGCAGCTTGGTTGATCGATGCCTGCGGCTGGCGCGGCAAATCGGTGGGCAATGCCGCCGTCTACGAAAAACAAGCTTTGGTGATCGTCAATAAAGGCGGTGCAGCCCAGCCTTGCACAGGCGGCGAAGTAGTGACCTTGGCACAAGCCATACAAACCAGCGTGTACGAGCGTTTTGGTATTCGCTTAGAGCCCGAACCGGTAGTGGTATGAAAAAAATGTTTGCTCTTTTTGTGGTGGTCTGCAGCTTGTGGTGCCCACAGGCGCTGGCGCAAACCTACCCCAACAAACCCATACGCTTGATCGTGCCTTTTGCCGCTGGCGGCACCACCGACTTGATGGCGCGTATCGTCGCCGAGCCCTTGGGCAAGTTACTCGGACAAGCGGTGGTGGTGGACAACAAAATGGGTGGCGGCGGCGTCATGGGTGCGGCTGAACTTGCCCGCGCACCGCCCGATGGCTACACCTTGGGCTTGGCCACAGCATCGAGTACCGCGACCAATCCGGCGATCAACCCCAAAGTCCCCTATGACCCACTGAAAGATTTCAGCCCCATCGCTAATATGGCGGTGACCCCGAATGTCTTGGCGGTCAACCCTGGGTTTCCCGCCAAAGACTTTGCGGGTTTACTGGCCGAGTTACGGCGTAAGCCAGGTCTTTACGACTACGCGTCCTCGGGCACCGGCGGTATCGGTCATTTGCAAATGGAGTTGTTCAAAAGCCTGACCCAAACTTTCATCGTGCACATTCCGTACAGCGGCGGCGGTCCGGCTTTACGTGACACGGTGGGTGGGCAGGTGATGATTATTTTTGACAATCTGCCCTCGGCCTTGCCACACATCAAGGACAAACGGCTGCTGGCCATGGCGGTGGCCGCCCCCGAGCGACTGGCCGATTTGCCAGCTGTTCCCACTTTCAAAGAGCTGGGTTTGACGCCGGTCAATCGGCCAGCTTTTTATGGCATCTATGGACCCAAGGGCATGCCCAAGGAGTTGGTACAAAAGCTCAACGCGGCTTTGCTTAAGGTATTGCAAGACCCTGCCGTGGTCAAACGCATAGAGACGACGGGCAGCAAAGTGATGGTCAATTCGCCAGAGCAATTTGCTCAGCAGTTAAAGGCCGAGTTCGAGGTATACAAAAAGGTGGTTGATGCCCAAAAGCTCCACCTCGACTAAGCCCCATCCCTTGGTGGAGATATTCATTGGCGCCCTGTGGTTGGAAGACGGCTTGTCGACCAACACCTTGTCAGCCTATCGGCGCGATATGCAAGCCTTTGCCCTATGGCTAGAGGCTCAATCTGTTCAATTGACAGATGCAGGCGAACTCGATGTGCAAGCTTATTTTGCCGATCAACACGCCCACACCCGCGCCAGCACCGCCAACCGGCGCTTGACGGTGTTGCGGCGGTTTTACCGATGGGCTTTGCGCGAAAAATATTTAAGCCTAGACCCCACACTGAAATTGCTTACTGCGCGCCAATCCACTCGTTTCCCCCAAACCTTGAGCGAGACACAGGTTGAGGCATTGCTGGCGGCCCCCGATGGCGAGACCGCTTTGGGCTTGCGCGACCGCGCCATGTTGGAGTTGCTTTACGCGAGTGGCTTGCGTGTGAGCGAGTTGGTCAACCTGCCCATGCTCTCGCTCAATTTGCGTGAAGGGGTACTGCGCATCACCGGCAAAGGCAACAAAGAGCGCTTGGTGCCTTTTGGCGAAGAAGCGGCAGACAGTTTGCAAAAGTACCTCCATCAAGCGCGCCCTGAACTGCTGGGCCAGCACAGCGCGTCTGCGGTGTTCGTCACCCAACGTGGCGCGGCCATGTCAAGGGTGATGTTTTGGAAGCTCATCAAAAAATACGCGCTCTTGGCCGATATCCATGTGCCCCTGTCGCCGCACACTTTGCGTCACGCTTTTGCCACCCACTTGCTCAACCATGGGGCAGATTTGCGAGCTGTGCAAATGCTTTTGGGGCATTCAGATATATCTACCACCACCATCTACACCCATGTGGCGAGAGAACGTCTCAAAGCCCTGCATGCGCAACATCATCCGCGAGGCTAAGTGTGTAAGGCTAGAGGAGTCGTTAAGCGTTGCGCCATCAACCAATCAATTTCCTCTTGGGTGAACCCTGCAGCCAAGCGGGCTGAGGTGTTGAAGGGGGGCTTCAAGCGCGGTGCCGCATGGCGCTGTACCAACAAGGGGTAGTGACTTAAAGGGTCAAGGCCATGCGCCGCACACAGATGCCTGAACCAGTGGTTGCCTATCGCCACATGACCCACCTCGTCACGCAAAATGGTGTCCAGCACCGACTGAAACGCCATGGCGTGCGGAGAAGCGGACAACAGCAATTTGGCTTGAATGAGGGGTGTGGCATCCAAGCCGCGAGCTTCCAAGGTGCGCGGCACCAAGGCCATGCGTGCGAGCACATCGTCCGCGGTTTTTTCGCACATAGACCACAAACCGTCGTGGGCGGCAAAGTCGCCATAGGCATATCCCATTTGGCCTAACAAGTTGTGCAGCAGCACAAAATGGGTGGACTCCTCAAACGCCACGCTGAGCCAGTCTTGGTAATAAGCCTCAGGCAATCCAGCGAAACGCCAAATCGCATCGAGTGCCAAGTTGATGGCATTGAATTCAATATGGCAGACTGAGTGCACCAAAGCCGCCAAACCTTTGTCGGTGTGCACCGAACGCTGCGGTACCTGCTGAGGGTTTTGCAAAATAGGTTTTGCGGGTCGGCCTGGCGCTTGGTCTTGGGCGTCTTGCAACAGCGCTTGGGTATCCAAAGTTAGTGCTTCACGCTGGACCCAAAGCAGTTGCACCGCTTGCACTTTCTCAGCGGCTTGGGTTTCGCACAATGCGCTGTACGCGGCTTCTCTTATTTCCATCTCTACAATTGTAGAAACCTTAAACGAACAACTACACCATGACTATTTATCAACTTGACGACCACGCCCCCCAGATCGACCCCACGGCATGGGTGGCAGACACTGCGCAAGTCATGGGGGCCATCACCTTGGAGGCCCACACCAGTGTTTGGTTTGGCGCGGTGTTGCGCGGCGATACCGAAACCATCCATATCGGTGAAGGCAGCAATGTGCAAGATTTGGCGGTCATCCATGCGGACAACGGATTGCCGGTGGTGGTGGGCAAGCACGTGACTGTGGGCCATCAAGTGATGCTGCATGGCTGCACCATTGGTGACGAGAGTCTGATTGGTATTGGCGCGGTGGTTTTGAATGGCGCACGCATCGGTCGCCATTGTGTGGTGGGTGCGGGTTCGGTGGTCACCGAGGGCAAAGAGTTTCCCGATGGCAGTCTCATCATGGGTACGCCTGCCAAAGTCGTGCGTCAACTCACCCCTGAGCAAATCGAGGGCTTGCGCATGAGCGCCAAACATTACATACAAAACGCTTTGCGTTTTAAAAACGGATTGACAAAAATCGCATGAGCGAATTGCATAAATTTTTATTTGAAGGTCTTCCGGTTCGCGGTGTCTTGGTGCGCTTGACCGACAGTTGGCAAACCGTGCTGGCCAGGCGTGCAGCGAATGCCGAAACTGGGGCTTACCCACAACCCGTTCGCGCTTTACTGGGTGAAATGACCGCTGCAGCAGTCCTGATGCAAGCGAATATCAAGTTCAATGGCGCTTTGGTTTTGCAAATGATGGGCGAGGGCCCTTTGAAACTGGCGGTGGTGGAAGTGCAGTCCGATATGCGGTTTCGTTCGACCGCCAAAACCATTGGCGAAGTGCATGCAGGCATGGGCTTGGCTGATATTGCTAATCAGCGCAACCTGGGGCGCTGCGCTATCACGCTAGACCCCTTAGGACGCCGCCCTGGACAGCAACCCTACCAAGGCGTCGTGCCTTTGTATGACGACCAGCGCCAAGCGCTGACACGCTTTAGTGATGTGCTGGCGCACTACATGTTGCAAAGTGAGCAACTTGACACCACTTTGGTTTTAGCCGCCAATGACGAAACAGCCGCGGGCTTGCTGATTCAACGCCTGCCCATGCATGGCGCTGCCAATTTGGCCGGCCAAGAGAGCATGGCCGATGAGGACCAAATAGGCCGAAATGAAGACTACAACCGTATTGCCATATTGGCGCAAAGTTTGACCAGCGATGAACTGCTCACGCTTTCACCCGACAAAATCTTGCACCGTTTGTTCTGGCAAGAAACCGTTCGTCGTTTTGAGCCAGACTTGGGAGACGCGCCGCGCTTTGCCTGTTCTTGTAACCGCGACAGGGTCAGCAATATGCTGCGTGGCTTGGGTGAAGAAGAAGCCAACAGCATCTTGGCTGAACGCCCCTTAATTGAAGTGGGATGCGACTTTTGTGGGCAGCAATACCGCTATGACGCCGTTGACTCGGCTCAGTTGTTTGCCCAGTCAGACATTCAACCACCTGGCCCTTCAGCCTTGCAATAATCCCAAGAAAAGACGGCGCTCGCAATCAGGGTCACTGCAGCTTTCGCAAACCCCCTGCCAGCGCGTGGCCTCATCTTGGGTCCCTGAATACTTGCTTTTCTTAGTTGGTAACAGCGCTTGCAAGCATTGCTTTACCCAATCTTCGCCGCTTGTTTGTATGACTTGAAAAGGCAAGCCCCGCGTGATGAGCGTGTGGCGCCAAACTGTTGTGCCGCGTTCTGCGGGGGCACTTGCGAGCAACAAGATGCGATAAGCTGAGGAATCAAGCGTCAGCTCTTCAGGCTTGTCGGGGGTAAGTAAATCAAAACTTGGCAATACAGGCGCTAAGGCTTTCTCCAAAACCATGGCCAAGTGATGCATGCGGGGCGGGGAAAGCCCGAGCAAAACTATGTGCATTTGCGCCTTATTTGGCTATTTGTACAAATATTTCGTTGGGTTTGACCATGCCGATTTCGGCACGGGCACGCTCTTCCACCATTTCCATGCCATCGCGTAAATCGCGAAGTTCGGCACGCATGCGTTCGAGATTGAGTTCGGCTTGGGAGTTTTGTGCCACCTGCGTTTGGTATTGCTGACGCAATCGCCACACATCGGGTACGCTGCCACGACCAAACCACAGTTGCAGTTGTAAAACCACAAGCAGGGTCAGCAAAATGACAGGTACGGGACGACGCATATGTAAAGCTTCAGGTCGGTTTCAGTGGCGAAGATTGTAAAAAGCCCCACGGCCAGGGTAGGTGGCGATGCTACCGAGATCTTCTTCTATGCGCAATAGCTGGTTGTATTTGGCCATTCGGTCAGAACGGCTGAGCGAGCCAGTTTTGATTTGACCGGCGTTGGTGCCCACCGCGATGTCGGCAATCGTGGAGTCTTCGGTTTCACCCGAACGGTGACTGATGACAGCGGTATAGCCTGCACGCTTGGCCATTTCGATGGCAGCAAACGTCTCACTCAAGGTGCCAATTTGGTTGATCTTGATGAGGATGGAGTTGGCAATACCTTTGTCTATGCCTTCTTGCAAAATTTTCGTGTTGGTAACGAACAAGTCGTCTCCCACCAATTGCACTTTTTTGTTCAAGCGGTCGCTCAAGACTTTCCAGCCGTCCCAGTCACCCTCAGCCATACCGTCTTCAATGCTTAGGATGGGGTATTTGTCGACCCAAGTCGCCAACATATCGGTCCATTGACCTGCATCAAGCACCAAACCTTCGCCGCTTAAATGGTATTTGCCTTCTTTGTAAAACTCGCTGGCAGCACAATCCAAGCCCAGCACAATTTGCTCGCCTGCGGTGAAACCGGCTTTGTCGATAGCGTCCAAAATCATTTGTATGGCTGCTTCATGACCCGGCACATTCGGGGCAAAGCCGCCTTCGTCGCCAACCGCTGTGCTCATGCCTTTGTCACTCATGATTTTCTTCAAGGCATGGAACACTTCAGCACCGTATCGCAAGGCTTCGCGAAAGTTGGGTGCGCCAACAGGGATGATCATCAACTCTTGCAAGTCGAGGTTGTTGTTGGCATGTGCGCCACCATTGATCACATTCATCATAGGAACGGGCATTTGCATGCGCCCCATGCCACCGAAATAACGGTAAAGAGGAAGTCCCGACTCTTCGGCCGCCGCCCGAGCGACAGCCATGGACACGGACAAAATAGCGTTGGCACCTAAGCGGGCTTTGTTGTCTGTGCCGTCGAGTTCGATCATGGCATGGTCGAGAAAAGCCTGGTCGCTGGCGTCCAAGCCAATCACTGCTTGGGTGATTTCATTGTTCACATGCTCTACCGCTTTGAGCACACCTTTACCGCCGTAGCGGTTGGTGTCGCCATCGCGAAGCTCGATGGCCTCGCGACTGCCGGTGGAAGCGCCGGAGGGTACCGCCGCACGGCCCATGATGCCGCTCTCCAGTAACACATCGCACTCTACCGTGGGGTTTCCACGGCTATCTAAAATTTCACGGCCAACGATGTCGACGATTGCACTCATGTTCTGACTTTCTTCAATAGAGCTTGACGCAGGCTCACAAAGCCTGCAGGTTAAAAATCAAATGGAAAAATGGTTCTCAAGAAGGGGCCCTTGCTTGATGGTTTGGTCGATGGCCACCAAACTCTCAAGCAAAGCTTTCATGTGTTTCAAGGGTACTGCGTTGGGTCCGTCAGACCAAGCTTCATTAGGTTGGGGATGGGTCTCCATGAACAGACCCGCCACGCCAGCAGCCACACCGGCACGCGCCAGCACCGGCACCATCTCCCTTGCGCCGCCACTGCTGGTGCCTTGGCCGCCTGGTTTTTGCACCGAGTGGGTGACATCAAACACCACGGGGGCGCCAGATTTGCGCATCTCGGCCAAACTGGTCATGTCAGCCACCAAATTGTTGTAGCCAAAACTCACGCCGCGCTCGCAGGCCAAAAAGTTGTCTTCAGGCAGAGCAACTTCACGCGCCGCAGCGCGGGCTTTGTCGATCACATTTTTCATATCCCAAGGCGCGAGGAATTGCCCTTTTTTGATATTGACGGGCTTGCCAGACTGCGCAACCGCACGGATGAAATCGGTTTGTCGGCATAAAAAAGCTGGGGTCTGCAGCACATCAACCACGCTGGCCACCGCTTTGATTTGGGATTCATCATGCACATCGGTCAGCACGGGGACATGCAACTGCCGGCGCACTTCGCTCAAGATTTTCAGGCCAGCATCTATTCCCAAGCCCCGCTGCGTACTGCCTGAGGAACGGTTGGCTTTGTCAAAAGAGCCTTTGTAGATCAAAGGGATGCCAAGGGCCATGCAGATGTCTTTGAGTTGGCCGGCCACTTCCAGAGACATCTCCAAACTTTCGATAGAACAAGTGCCAGCAATCAGGAAAAAAGGCCTGTCTAGGCCCACATCAAAACCGCAGAGTTTCATGCCACTACTTTCAATTGTTTGCGCTCGGTTTGGTAGCTCAGGGCAGCTTGGATAAACGCAATAAACAAAGGATGGCTGTCCCAAGGCGTGGACTTGAATTCCGGGTGAAATTGCACACCCATATACCAAGGGTGAATATTTTGAGGAAGCTCAATAATTTCAGTCAATTGCTCGCGTTGTGTCAAAGCGGAGATGACCAAACCGGCTTGGCGCAGTTGGTCTAAGTAGTTCACATTGGCTTCATAGCGGTGGCGATGGCGCTCGCAAACTTGGTCGCCGTAGACCTGGTGGGCCAAGGTGTGGGGTGACACATTGGAGGTTTGGTCGCCTAGGCGCATGGTGCCACCCAGATCGGAGTTGAGGTTGCGGGTTTGCACCTTGCCATCGGCGTCTTTCCACTCGGTGATCAAGGCGATGACGGGGTGGGGTGTATCAGGCTCGAACTCTGTGCTGTTGGCGTGGGTCAAGCCGGCCACATGGCGTGCATATTCGATGGTGGCTACCTGCATACCAAGGCAAATACCCAAATAAGGAACTTTGCCTTCACGGGCAAATCGTGCAGCACAAATTTTGCCTTCGATGCCGCGCTTGCCAAAGCCTCCGGGCACCAAGATCGCGTCAAACCGCGATAACTGAGCTATGTTGGAAGTGTCCAGACTTTCTGAATCGATGTACTCAATATTGACTTTGGCATGGTGGTGAATGCCAGCATGACGCAAAGCTTCATTCAGCGATTTGTAGCTATCGGACAGGTCAACATATTTGCCGACCATGGCGATGTGCAACTCAAACTGGGGGTTTTCAACCTCTTGCACCAAATCATCCCATCGCTTCAAAGATGCGGGGGCGGTGTTGATGCGAAGTTTTTCGCAAATCAAGGCATCCAAACCTTGCTCGTGCAGCATGCGCGGCACTTTGTAAATGGTGTCTACATCCCACATGGAGATCACACCCCACTCAGAGACATTCGAAAAGAGAGAGATTTTGGAGCGCTCTTCTTGCGGAATGGGGCGGTCTGCACGGCACAGCAAAGCATCAGCTTGGATACCAATCTCGCGCAGTTTTTGCGCAGTGTGCTGGGTAGGCTTGGTTTTGAGCTCGCCCGCTGCGGCGATCCACGGCACATAGCTCAGGTGAACAAAAGCCGCGTTGTGCGGCCCCATGCGCAAGCTCATTTGGCGCACAGCTTCCAGAAAGGGCAGGGATTCGATGTCGCCCACCGTGCCGCCAATCTCCACAATAGCCACTTCAACTTCATCAGGTGTGCCTACACCAGCGCCGCGCTTGATGAAGTCTTGAATTTCGTTGGTGATGTGTGGAATGACTTGAACGGTAATGCCCAAATAATCGCCACGGCGCTCTTTTTCGAGCACACTTTTGTAAATTTGCCCCGTGGTGAAATTGTTGGTGCGACGCATGCGCGTGGTGATGAAGCGTTCGTAGTGACCCAAATCCAGATCGGTTTCCGCACCATCTTCGGTGACAAAAACTTCGCCATGCTCGAAGGGTGACATCGTGCCGGGGTCGACATTGATGTAGGGATCGAGCTTAATTAAAGTGACTTTGAGGCCTCGCGATTCAAGAATCGCAGCGAGGGAGGCTGAGGCGATTCCCTTACCCAGGGAAGACACCACACCGCCGGTGACGAAGACAAATTTGGTCATGTCGCGAGGGGAGGGCCTAGTCTCCCTGAAGGTGGTAATGCGAAATTATAGAGGCTCTGCTACATTGCGCCCCATGAGTGAGTTGTCTAACAAACATATCGTGCTGGGATTGAGTGGGGGAATTGCCTGCTACAAAGCCGCAGAGTTGTGCCGTGCTTTGGTCAAACACGGCGCGACAGTGCAGGTGGTCATGACCGAGGCGGCCGCCCAATTTGTCACCCCTGTGACCATGCAGGCTTTGTCCAACCAAGCGGTTTATGTATCCCAATGGGATGCACGCGAGCCCAACAACATGGCGCATATCAACCTCACGCGGCATGCCCACGCCATACTGGTGGCTCCTGCCAGTGCTGACTTCATGGCCAAACTCCTGCACGGTCGCGCTGACGATTTGCTCAGCTTGATGTGTTTGGCCAGGCCACTCGACACCGTGCCCCTGTTGGTGGCGCCTGCGATGAACAAGGAAATGTGGGCCCACCCTGCAACCCAGCGAAATATGGCTCAACTGCGCCAAGATGGCGCCATCGTTTTGGGTGTGGGGCAAGGGGATCAGGCCTGTGGCGAGGTGGGTGACGGGCGCATGCTCGAACCTGATGAGTTGCTGTATGAATTAACAGCGCTGTTTCAGCCCAAAGTGTTGCAAGGCAAAAAAATTCTCATCAGCGCTGGACCTACCTTCGAGGCCATTGACCCAGTGCGGGGCATCACCAATTTATCCAGCGGGAAAATGGGTTTTGCTTTGGCGCGGGCCGCCCATGAAGCGGGTGCGCACGTGCAACTGGTGGCTGGTCCGGTCAGTTTGCCTACACCCTATGGCGTTGCACGTACCGATGTACGTTCGGCGCTAGAGATGCATGCTGCGGTGATGGCTCAAGTTGACAGCGCGGATGTTTTTATAGCCACGGCGGCAGTGGCCGATTGGCGTCCTGCGCAGGTTGCAGGCGAAAAAATCAAAAAAGGCAGTCAAGGATTGCAAAGCTTTGATTGGGTAGAGAACCCCGATATCTTGGCCGAGGCAGCAGCCAGTTCACGTGCACAACTGGGGGACTTGTATTGCGTGGGCTTTGCCGCAGAAACCCAGTACTTGCAAGCCCAAGCCCAAGCCAAACGTGAGCGCAAAGGCGTCCCCCTGATGGTGGGGAACCTTGGCCCCGCCACTTTTGGTCAGGATGACAACGCTTTGCTGGTCATTGATGAGCATGGGGTCAAAGAGTTGCCCAGAGCTTCCAAGTTAATCTTGGCACGTCAGTTGATCGATGACATTGCTTTGCGTATCGGTACAAAGACAAAAGGACAGGTATGAAGTTGGATGTGAAGCTGATGGATGAGCGCTTGCGCGACATGCTGCCCAACTACGCTACAGCGGGCAGCGCAGGCTTAGATTTACGTGCTTGTTTGGACAAGGCGCTGACCTTGCAAGCCAATGCATGGCAATTGCTGCCCACCGGCATCGCGATCCATTTGAAAGACCCCCACTATGCGGCGCTCATCTTGCCCAGATCCGGTTTAGGCCACAAACACGGCATTGTTTTGGGCAATTTGGTGGGGCTGATCGACAGCGATTACCAAGGACAACTCATGGTCAGCGCTTGGAACCGCAGCGACGTGGCTTTCACCATCGAACCCATGGAACGCATTGCGCAGATGGTTATCGTGCCGGTGGTCCAAGCCGAATTTAATGTAGTTGAAGATTTTGACGTTTCAACCGAAAGGGGTGCAGGGGGCTATGGCTCCACAGGCAAGCGCTGAAACTTTCAATGCAGGGTGTCGTTGCCAGACAAAGTAGGCAAAGTAAAAAAGCCTGAGCCGCATGTGCCATGGGTTTTCTCTTGCTGGGTTGGCGCTCTTAGGCCCGTGATGGTGAGCGAAATTCGCAAAGCCATGCCCGACAAAGGGTGGTTGCCGTCTATCACCACATGTTCGGGATAAATATCAGTCACTGTGTAAATGACATCTTTGGGCACGTCAGGGCTGCAACCAGAGGGCAGGGCATGCCCCTCTATGGTCATACCTTCTTCAAGTTCGGCAGGAAACAAGTGGCGGGGCTCTAAAAAAATCAGCTCTTCATTGAAGTCGCCAAAAGCTTCCTCTGGTTCTAGATGTAAATCCAGTTGATCGCCGACTTGGTGGTCGTGCAAAGCCACTTGGATTTTGTCGAGTAAATCATGCCCTCCCAGGTAAAACTCCACGGGATCGTCGAGTTCATCCAAAATTTGGCCTTGGGCATCTTTCAATACCCAAGTCAGGGCAACAACGCTGTCTGGTGTTATGTTCATGGGGCAGAATTGTCGCAGTTTGGAGAAACGACTTGAAAAAGCCATTGCCACACCCCTTATTGGGCACCTTAAGCGCAGACACTTTCATGCGCCGTTATTGGCAAAAAAAACCTTTGCTGATCCGTCAAGCCGTGGCGGGTATAGCGCCTATGTTGAGCCGGCAACAGTTGTTTGCCTTGGCTGAATCTCAGGATGTAGAGTCGCGTTTGGTCATTCAAGACAGCACAAATGGCCAGTGGCGCATGCGTGCGGGGCCGCTTGCTAGGCGCAGTTTGCCCAGTTTGAAAAAAAGCCACTGGTCTTTGCTGGTGCAAGGTGTCGATTTGCATGACGGTGGCGTGGCCGCCTTGCGCGATCAATTTCGATTTATACCCGATGCAAGACTCGATGATGTGATGGTCAGTTATGCCACTGACCAAGGCGGTGTGGGGCCGCATTTCGACAGCTACGATGTGTTTTTATTGCAAGTGCATGGCCAACGTCGCTGGCGCATCAGCCAACAAAAAGATCTCAGTTTGCGAGATGACACGCCCCTCAAAATCTTGCGTCATTTCAAAGCAGAAGAAACCTGGGTGCTCGAACCTGGTGACATGCTTTATTTGCCACCGCATTGCGCCCATGAAGGTGTTGCTGTGGGGGAGTGCATGACTTATTCGATGGGGTTCAAAGCGCAAAGCCCTGAGGCCTTGGCGCAAGAATTGTTGCCTCGAATGGCTGACTTGCAAACCTTTGAGGCATCTGCTCTGTACAGCGATCCGCAGCAAGCAGCCACGTTGCATCCTGCGCGAATTCCCGAGCAGCTTCAAGTTTTTGCGCATCAAGCGCTGAACAAAATCTTGCGACAAAAGCAGGCCAGCCAGCTTGCTCTGGGTGAGTGCTTGAGTGAGCCTAAAGCGCAGGTGTGGTTTGACACACAGCCCTCCCAAGACATCAGCCGTGGCGTCGCTTTGGATCGAAAAACCAAGATGCTTTACGATGAAAAATACATTTTTATCAACGGGGAAAGTTGGCGATGTGCAGGTGCTGACGCCAAAACCTTGCATCTCTTGGCGGATAAAAAAAAGCTCAGTGCTAAGCACATTCGCACTGCCAGCCCTGTGCTTTCAGAGCTTTTGCAAAACTGGCTTCAAGCAGGTTGGTTGCATGTTCAATCTGCTGTTGAATAGCTTGCAAAACCATAGGTATTGCCTCTACGGGATTTCACCTATAATAAATGGCTGAGTTGAAGGAGCTTGAGTCCATCTCCTCAGTTGCATGTTGAGGTCTAGACCACGGCATGTGGCGTCCCTCGAAATTTTTCGAATACATCTTTAAGGAAACCCCCATGAAAAAATCACTCCTCTTGGCAACTTTGTTGGCTGCTGCTTTGGTCGCTTGCGGTAAAAAAGAAGCCCCTCCTGCACCTGCTGCTGCTCCTGCCCCCGCTGCTGAAGCTCCTGCTGCTGCACCCGCACCTGCTGCCGCTCCTGCACCTGCTGCTGAAGCTGAGAAGAAGTAATTTTTTGCTTCAAGCTAAAGCCACCTTAGGGTGGCTTTTTTTTGTCCTAAGATTCTTGAATGACTAATTTAACTCCCCCTTCCAGTCCCATCATTTCCATTGCAAGAAGCCAAACTTTGGGCGACGTGCTCAGGCGTACCGCCCAGCGACTGCCTCAAAAAACGGCGGTCATTTGTGGTCAAACCCAATGGAGTTATGCCCAATTTGATGCTTTGGTGAATCGATTGGCAGTGGGTTTATTTGCTATGGGTATACAAACGGGCGACCACGTGGCGATGTTGGCGCGCAATTCCCATGGTTTTGCCGCCATGCGTTTTGCTTTAGCCCGAATGGGCGCGGTTTTGATTCCCATCAACTTCATGCTCAAAGCTGATGAGGTGGCTTATATCCTTAGACATGCACAAGCGCGGGTGCTGGTCACTGACACCGAACTCACACCCTTGGCACATGCTGCTGCTGCCTTGAATACCCAAGTATCGACGTTCATTTGGATACCGTCCGAAGAGGAGACGCTGCCAAGCCCTGGCATGCAAAACTTTCACACCTTGTCTGCCGCTGAGGGCGTGTTGCCGCAGACTGCTTTTTCCAGCACCGATATTTTGCAGATTGTGTACACCAGTGGCACCGAGTCAAGTCCCAAAGGGGCCATGCTGACCCATGATGCGGTGTTGTGGCAATACGTGAGCTGCGTCATCAACGCTGAAATTCATGCGGATGATTTGGCTTTGCATTCATTACCCCTTTATCACTGCGCCCAATTGGATGTTTTTTTTGGACCTGCGGTCTATGTGGGTAGCACCAACATCATCACCGCCAAGCCCACACCAGAAAACCTGTTGCCTTTGATCGAGCGTTTTGGCGTCACCAGCTTCTTTGCGCCGCCCACTGTGTGGATAGCTTTGCTGCGTTCTTCTTTGCTGGACGCGAACAAACTGCGTACCTTGGTAAAAGGTTATTACGGCGCTTCCATCATGCCCGTAGAGGTATTGCGTGAACTGGCGTCACGTTTGCCGCAGGTGCGTTTATGGAATTTATATGGACAAACCGAAATTGCACCTTTGGCGACCTTGCTCGGCCCCGAGGACCAAATGCGCAAGCTCGGCTCCTGCGGAAAAGCTGTGATCCATGTGGAAACCCGAGTGGTTGACGACAATATGCGCGATGTCCAAGCGGGCGGCGAGGTGGGCGAAATAGTGCACCGCTCGCCTCATCTCATGCTGGGCTACTACAACGACGAAGAGCGCACACGTGCAGCTTTTGAATCGGGATGGTTTCACAGTGGCGACCTAGCTACCATTGATGAAGAAGGTTTCATCACGGTGGTTGATCGCAAAAAAGACATGATCAAAACGGGGGGTGAAAATGTTGCCAGCCGTGAGGTGGAGGAAATGATTTACCGCTTGTCCTCAGTCAGTGAGGTCGCGGTGATTGGTTTGCCAGACCCCAAATGGGTGGAAGCAGTGACCGCGGTGATTGTCATCAAGCATGGACTTGACTTGACCGAAGAAGATGTGATGAAGCATTGTCAGCAGCACATGGCTGGCTTCAAGTGCCCCAAACGCATTATTTTCACCAAGGAATTACCTAAAAACCCCAGCGGCAAATTACTCAAGCGAGAGCTTAGGCAACTCTACGCCTGACTTCTTGCGAAGGTCCTTAATGCACCGTGTACCAAGGTGTTCCAAGCACAGGGTCGGCAACAGGTATGTTGTCTGGACTACAGCCAATCGCTTCAGACAACACCATTTGCGCCAGATCGGGGCGGTTGTTGCGCTCACTTAAATGTGCGGCAACCAGCAAGTTCAAGCCATCATGATGCAAGGCGGCGGCGAGTTGGGCTGACTCGCTGTTGGATAAATGACCTAAGCGACCTGAGATGCGTTTTTTCAAAAACTCAGGATAAGCAGATTGTGCGAGTAAATCGCTGTCGTGGTTGCATTCCAGCAGCAATGCTTGACAAGCTGTTAAAGCTTGCACCACATGATCACTGCCGTGCCCTAAATCGGTGACGACCCCCAAACTGGTGGCACCGTCACTGCAACGCAGTTGCAGAGGTTCTCTGGCGTCATGCGGAACTGTAAAGGGCTGCAACTGCAAACTGCCCAAACTCAGGGTTTGACCATCTTTGACAAACAGCAGCTGTTCAGAGGGCAGTCCCCAGCCAAGCACGCCGCTGGCCAATGCCGTTCCCTTGCTCATCCATACTTGCAGGGCAGATCTTTTGGCGAGTTGTTGGGTGTGGCCTATATGGTCGGCGTGCTCATGCGTGATAAACACGGCGTCCAGATCTTCAAGGCTTAAATCGGCCATCGCCATGCGACGCGACAACTCTTTCACGCTCAAGCCGCAGTCAATCAGTAGGCGAGACACCAGCGTGCCGCAACGCGCTTCCACCAGAGTGGCGTTACCGGCACTGCCACTGCCTAAGTTTTTAAACCGCAGCACTTAGTTATTGAAGTTCTTTGACCAACAACTGTGCAATTTTTTGCGCGGTGGCAGACCCGTCAGCTTGGCCGGAAGCGTTCAAAATGGTGATGGTTGAAGCAGTGTTATCTTGGCTAGAGATTTTCAAGCGGTATTGCTCAGGACCTTTATTGTTTTTAGATGAGCTGAACAATTTGCTGAAGAATCCTTCTTCAGTATCGGCCGGCATATCTACGTAACGCACAAAGTAAATGCCTTGCTTGCGGTCACGGTCTTCCACCGTGAAACCATTGCGATCAAGCAGCACACCCACGCGACGCCAGGTCACATCAAAGCCTTGATTGAAAGTCACTGCAGGCTTGCCATACAAACTGATAAGTTGGCTTGAACTCTTAGCGACGCCGCCTTCAAAAGCTTTGGCGTTATCAGCTGTTGAGGGTGCGAGTTTGAGCATGATTCGACGCAGAAACTCTTTTTCTAATTCGGGGTCATTGGCTCTAGGTTGCCATACCGTGCTTCGTGAAAGTTTGTCGGCGTAAACCTCGATCATGCCGCGGTGAACCACATACAACTCGGTGTGGTTGGACTCGGTGCGGTCTAGGCGGATACGGAATTTGTCGCGCTCGCCGGTGGAATACAAGCCATCGAGTACTTTGCCCAAATTGCGGCGAATGAAGTCTTGTGGCAATTTGGCTCGGTTTTCAGCCCACTCGGTTTCCATCACGCCTATGCCCTGTTCGTCGCGCAAAAGGGTAAAGCCAGATTCTTTCCAAAAATCGCGCACAGGAATCCACAAGTCCTCGGGTGGGCGAGTGATTTCAAGCCACATTTGGTTGCCCGAACGTTTGACTTGAATATCGCCTAAGGACAAAGGACTGGTCAGAGGTCCCGCATCAGCAGGTTTGACGCCGTCAAGATCATTGGCGCTGATACTGCCACCGGGCACATCAAAACGTTTGTTGCGAGTGACTTTGCTCAAATCGGGCGGGACTTCCAGCGAGGTCGCAGGTGGGGCCTCGGTTTGTGTCTTGTAATTGGCCTTATCGGAGTCCATGACAGAACCGCAAGCCGCCAAGCAACAGATCAAAGGCATCACACCTAGACGGTGAAAAACAGCAAGTTTGAAACGAAGCATCACAGAGGGTCCTTTGAGGGAATCAAATCAAGCCACATTCGTGCATGGCGTTTTCCAACGCAGGGTGCAAGTGTGAGCTAAGTGGGGTCAGGGGTAAACGCATGGCCGGTCCGCAAAGTCCCATCCGCTGCGCTGCCCATTTGACGGGTATGGGGTTGGATTCGGTGAACATATTTTTATGCAACACCAACAATTGTCGCTGTAGGGCCATGGCTTGTTGGGCATGGCCAGCAATGGCCGCAAGGCACATCTCGTGCATCAGTTTGGGAGCGATGTTCGCGGTGACGCTGACGTTGCCATGACCACCGCACAACATTAAGGCCACGGCCGTGCCATCGTCGCCCGAATAGATGGAAAAATCTTTGGGGGCATCGTGAATCAGCCATTGAGCACGTTCGATATTCCCCGTGGCTTCTTTGATGCCAATGATGCCGTCAATTTGCGCCAAGCGCATCACAGTGTCGTGCTGCATATCGGCCACGGTTCTACCAGGGACGTTATACAAAACCATGGGTAAATCGACCGCTTCGGCGATGGCGCGAAAGTGCTGGTATTGACCTTCTTGGGTGGGTTTGTTGTAGTAGGGAACCACTTGCAATTGGCAATCAGCGCCCACTTGTTTGGCGAATCGGGCAAGCTCGATAGCTTCGGAAGTTGAGTTGGCACCACATCCCGCCATGATGGGCACTCGCCCGCCGGCTTGCTCGACAGAGACACGGATGATTTCGCAATGCTCTTGAACAGACACTGTGGGCGACTCGCCTGTGGTGCCCACCACGCCAATACAGTCTGTCCCTTGTTCAATATGCCAATCAATCAGTCGACGCAAAGCGGGGTAGTCAATGCTGCCGTCTTCGAGCATTGGCGTGATCAAGGCCACGATGCTTGCGCGTATGGGTTTCATGTGAGGTGAGATGGCATATAGGTAAAGACCCTCATTCTAGCTTTTCCCCGTTGAGTCAGCACTGCCGGCAAAGCGTGTTGTGCTGTGCTGCTCGCCTTGTATGGCTACGATGCGTTGAACAAACCTATCGGGAGAATTCAAAAACACATCTTCATACGCCACGATTCTCATGTGTTGGCACATGTGTATGAGTTCTCCATGCCCAAGCAAGAACTCGGCTCTTGAAGGTTTGCCTACTGTTTCATTACCTTGAGCAAAAGTTTCGTAAATCAAAACGCCGTGGGGTACGAGGCTTGCCAGTACTTCTGTGAACCTTGGTCGCCACAAGTAATTGCTTACAACCACTGCATCAAACTGGCGACCCGCAAGTGGCCAAGGGGCGTTTTCCAAATCCGCGCATAAAACATCGCCAAAAGATTTGGCAATGTTCAGCGCAGTGACGTCTCGGTCCACCCCAAGCACGCTAAAGCCTTGAGTTTGCAACCACTGCATATGCCGCCCACTGCCGCAAGCCACATCCAACACGTGGGCTTGGAGGGGAATCAGGTGTGCCCAGCGCATCAGCCAAGCCGAGGGTGCGGTCAAAGTTGTGGGTGTCAAATCGATGAGGGTTGAAATTCTTTTTTAACGGCTTTCATGGCCATGTGGTCGACCAACCATGGCGCAATCAATTTGAGCCAGCGACCCACTTTGCCTTGAGCGGTCATGACCACTTCGCGCCGACGGCGAACCATGGCGTAAATGATTAACCTGGCGCATTCTTTGACGGGCATGGCTTTGTCTTCATGTAAACCGCTGACCCCAGCGGATTGACCTTTCGCGTTCAGGCCATTGACACGGATATTGGTGGCCACCACGCCAGGGTAGGCGATGGTCACGCTCACACCGGCATCTTTGACCTCAGCGCGCAAGGCTTCAAAAAAACCAGACATCGCAAATTTGCTGGCACTGTAAGCGGTTCGCCCAGGCACACCCACCAGTCCCGCCAAAGATGACACCGCCACGATGCGCCCATGGCTTTGTTTGAGGTAGGGCAATGCGGCGTGGGTACAGCAGACCGCCCCCCATAAATTGACCCGCATCAATTCTTCATACCAGCTAAGGTCTTGGGGATTGACATCTTCAAACAAGGCATGGGCAGAAATACCCGCGTTGTTGATCAAAATATCTAAGCTGCCCAACTGACTGACGGTGGTTTCTACCAAGTGACGGCATTGCTGTTCATCGGTGATGTCGGTGGGCATGATGAGGGTGCGCGCCCCCATGGCCATGCAATCAGCGGCCACCGATTGCAAGCGGGCTGCGTTGCGGGCAGCCAGCACCAACATGGCTTGCAAGCCATGCCTGCGGGCAAGTTGACGCGCCAACTCAGCGCCTATGCCGTCAGATGCGCCAGTGATGATGATGTTGGGCATTTAGAAACACATCCAAAGTTGATCGGCCACCTGCTGAGCGAATTCAGGTCGTAGGTACAAACTGAACCCCCAAGCCATGAGGCCAACGGCAAGAAGCCAAACTAACTTGACAGATAAGGTGTTGTTGGTCATGCGGCCACGGGGGCGCGGGCAATCGCTGCTTCGCGCACAGGCAGGTTGATGAGGGTGGCAAAGATGCTCAAGGCGATAGTGAGGTACCAGACATGGTCATAGCTGCCAGTGCGGTCGTAAATTAAGCCACCCAGCCAAACGCCTAAAAAGCTGCCCACTTGGTGGCTGAGAAAGACAAAACCACTCAGCATGGACAGGTGCGATACACCGAAGATTTGCGCTATCAAAGCGTTCGTGACTGGCACGGTGGAGAGCCACAAGAGGCCCATGCTTGCCGCGAAGATGTAAACGGTGACAGGGGTGATGGGCAAGCTGATGAAAATAGCAATGATGATGCCGCGTGCCAAATAAATGCCCGACAGAATTTTGTGTTTGGCCACCACTTGCCCCAGGCTGCCAGCAGCATAAGTGCCAAAGATATTGAATAAACCAATGAGTGCCAAGGCGGTGCTGGCAAGCTGAGGTGACATGCCTTGGTCTTTCAAAAAACTGGGCAAATGCACGCCAATGAACACCACTTGGAAACCGCACACAAAATAGCCCGCCATCAACAATTGAAAGCTGCGGTAGCCAAAAGCTTCGCGCAAGGCCTGCCAAATACTTTGCCGACGCGGCACGGCTTGGCCCGCGGTAAAACTGTGTTCACGCAGTCCCAAGCTCAAAGGCAAGATGATCAAAACGCCCATAGCCAAAATAACCAAAGCTTGTTGCCAGCCCCAGTCAGTGATCAGCAAGGACTCGGTGGGCACCATCAAAAATTGCCCAAATGAACCCGCGGCAGACACCACGCCCATGGCCCAAGACCGGCGCTCAGGCGCAATATTGCGACCAATCACGCCAAACACCACGGCAAAAGTGGTACCCGCTTGCGCCGCGCCGACCAACACGCCGGCAAACAGCACAAGGACGGAGGGACTGGCTGCATGCGCCATGCCCAACAGGCCCAGTGCATAAGCGATTGCGCCAACGATGATGACGCGAAAAGCACCATAGCGGTCGGCCAGCATGCCGGAGAAGACGCCGATCAAGCCCCAACTGATGTTTTGTACGGCAATCGCCATGGCAAAGTCTTCACGCCCCCAACCCATGGATTGGGTCATGGGTTGCATCCACAAGCCAAAGCCGTGTCGAATACCCATGGCGACGCTGACAATCAAAGCGCCGCAAATAAGGACCTGCCACATGGGGAGGTTTTTGGATGTTTGCGTCATGCCGTGACTGTAACGATTTTGGGTTTCAATAAAGATTGCGCTGGGTTGTACTGTGGTTCTATCCAGTGATGTCATCTGTCTTGTCTACAATCCCGCACCATGGCCTCCAAACAACCCGAATATTCCGAAGGCTCGATACGCGTCTTGAAAGGCTTGGAGCCGGTCAAGCAGCGCCCGGGCATGTACACCCGCACCGACAACCCTTTGCACATCATCCAAGAGGTGATCGATAACGCGGCAGATGAAGCATTGGCCGGTCACGGCAAAAAAATAACAGTTCAACTCCACAGCGACGCCTCCATCAGCATTGAGGACGACGGCCGCGGCATCCCGTTTGGCATGCACCCCGAAGAGAAAGCGCCGGTGATCGAATTGGTATTCACCCGACTGCATGCGGGCGGCAAGTTTGACAAAGGAAAAGGCGGGGCTTACAGCTTTTCGGGGGGCTTGCACGGCGTAGGCGTGAGCGTCACCAACGCTTTGGCCAAACGCATGGAAGTCACCTCTTACCGCGAAGGCCAAGTGGCGCATTTGGTGTTTTCGGGTGGCGACGTGGTTGAAAAACTCAAGCTGCGAAAACATGAGGCGGGCGAGCGCCGCCAAGGCACAGTGGTTCGCGTGTGGCCGGACGCCAAATATTTCGAGTCTGCCAACCTGCCGTTGCAAGAACTGATTCACCTGTTACGCAGCAAAGCGGTATTGATGCCTGGCGTCAGCGTCACCTTGGCACAAGAAAAAACCAAAGACAGCCAAACCTGGCTTTACAAAGGGGGTTTGAGCGACTACCTCACCCAAACCTTGAGCCACGACCCGTTCATCCCCTTGTTTGAGGGCGAAGGTTTTGCTGATGCCGGTCACGAGACCTATGCCGAAGGCGAGGGCGCGGCATGGTGCTTGGCCTTCACCGAAGACGGCTCGCCAGTGCGCGAAAGCTATGTCAACCTCATCCCCACCAGCGCGGGGGGTACCCACGAAAGTGGTTTGCGCGACGGCCTGTTCAACGCGGTGAAAAGTTTCATCGATTTACACGCACTGTTGCCCAAGGGCGTGAAGTTGTTGCCCGAGGACGTGTTTGCACGAGCCAGTTTTATCTTGAGCGCCAAGGTGCTCGATCCTCAATTTCAAGGTCAGATCAAAGAGCGTTTGAATTCGCGTGACGCGGTACGTTTGGTGTCGAGCTTTGTCAAACCGTCGCTCGATTTGTGGCTCAACGCGCATGTGGATTACGGAAAAAAACTCGCCGAGTTGGTTATTCGTGCGGCGCAGTTGCGTCAAAAAGCGGGACAAAAAGTAGAGAAGCGCAAAGGTTCGGGCGTGGCGGTGTTGCCGGGCAAATTGACCGATTGCGAAAGCCGCGACTTGGCGCACAACGAAATATTTTTGGTCGAGGGCGACAGTGCCGGCGGCAGCGCCAAAATGGGCCGCGACAAAGAAAGCCAGGCCATCCTTCCCTTGCGTGGCAAGGTGCTCAACACCTGGGAGGTGGAGCGCGACCGCTTGTTTGCCAACAACGAGGTGCACGACATAGCGGTGGCGATTGGCGTGGATCCGCACGGCCCCAATGACGAACCCGACCTCAGTGGCTTGCGCTACGGCAAGGTGTGCATATTGAGTGACGCCGATGTGGACGGCTCGCATATTCAGGTGCTGCTGCTCACCCTGTTTTTCAGGCATTTCCCTAAGCTGATCGATACCGGTCATGTGTATGTGGCGCGTCCTCCGCTCTTTAGGGTGGATGTGCCCGCACGCGGCAAAAAACCGGCGAGCAAAGCCTATGCGCTCGACGAGGGAGAGCTAATAGCTATTTTGGACAAAAGCGCCAAAGAGGGCGTGCCGCGTGAAAAATGCAGCATCAGCCGCTTCAAAGGTTTGGGCGAGATGAACGCCGAGCAGCTCTGGGACACCACTTTGAACCCTGACACCCGCCGCTTATTGCCGGTGCAATTGGGTGTTTTGGACTTTGCCCAAACGGAGGGCATGATCACCCAGTTGATGGGCAAAGGCGAGGCCGCAGCGCGGCGTGAACTGATGGAGTTGCATGGCGACGCCATTGAAATTGATGTTTAAAACCTATGAGTGATACACCTGTTGTTGACCTGAATGCCTCCTCCGAATCCGACGACGGCATCGCCTTAGGCCATTACGCCCAACGCGCTTACCTTGAATACGCCCTGAGCGTGGTCAAGGGCCGTGCTCTGCCTGATGTGTGCGACGGCCAAAAGCCGGTGCAGCGGCGCATTTTGTATTCCATGTCGCGCATGGGTTTGGGCTTTGGCGGCCCCAACGGTGCGGTGGGCGCAAGGCCTGTGAAAAGCGCCCGCGTGGTGGGCGATGTGCTGGGCCGCTACCACCCGCACGGCGACAGCGCGGCTTACGACGCGCTGGTGCGCATGGCGCAAGATTTTTCGCAGCGCTATCCGCTGATTGATGGCCAAGGCAATTTCGGTTCACGCGACGGTGATGGTGCTGCCGCTATGCGCTATACCGAAGCTCGCTTGGCGCGAATCACCAGTTTGCTGCTCGATGAAATCGATGAAGGCACGGTGGACTTCCAACCCAATTACGATGGCTCCACCGAAGAGCCCAAGCAACTGCCTGCCCGTTTGCCGTTTGCGTTGCTGAATGGCGCCAGCGGCATTGCGGTGGGCATGGCCACAGAAATCCCCAGCCACAACTTGCGCGAAGTGGCCGACGCTTGCGTGGCTCTCATCAAAAACCCCAAGCTCACGCACGCCGAGTTGTTGCAAATTTTGCCCGGCCCCGACTACCCAGGCGGTGGACAAATCATCAGCAGCGACGCAGACATTTCCGACGCCTACGCAAGTGGTCGTGGTTCGCTCAAGGTGCGAGCGCGTTGGGTGATTGAAGACTTGGCGCGCGGACAGTGGCAGTTGGTGGTCAACGAATTGCCTCCCGGTGTCAGCAGCCAAAAAGTGCTGGAAGAAATTGAAGAGATCACCAACCCCAAGGTCAAGACCGGCAAAAAAGCCGTGACGCCTGAGCAAACCCTGCTCAAAACCACGGTGCTGGCGGTGCTCGATGGGGTGCGCGACGAGTCCAGCAAAGACGCGCCTGTGCGTTTGGTGTTCGAACCCAAAACCCGCACGACCCTGCAGCAAGAACTCATCACCACCTTGCTGGCGCACACCAGTTTGGAAAGCTCCTCTTCCATCAACCTGACCATGGTCGGCTTGGATGGCCGCCCCGTTCCCAAGACCCTGCGTCAAATGTTGGAAGAGTGGATTGCCTTCAGGCAAACCACGGTGCAGCGTCGCTCGCAATACCGTCTTGACAAAGTGCTGGCGCGAATCCATATTCTGGAAGGCCGTCAGTTGGTGTTGCTCAACATCGACGAGGTGATTCGCATCATCCGCCACAGCGACGAGCCCAAGCCCGCGTTGATAGAGCGCTTCAAGCTTTCAGAGCGCCAAGCCGACGATATTTTGGATATTCGTTTGCGCCAGTTGGCGAGGTTGGAAGCCATCAAGATCGAGCAAGAACTCAAAGAGTTACGCGAAGAGCAGGGCCGCTTGGAAGACATTTTGGGCAGCGCCACCTCCTTGCGCCGCTTGATGGTCAAAGAAATTGAAGCCGACGCCAAAACCTTTACCGACGCACGCCGCACACTTATTCAGGCCGAGAAAAAAGCCGTGGCTGAAGTCAAGGTGATTGACGAACCCATCACCGTGGTGGTGTCCGCCAAAGGCTGGGTGCGTGCACGCACCGGCCACGGCCACGACCCGCTGGGCTTTGCCTTCAAGTCTGGCGATGAGCTGTACGATACTTTCGAGTGCCGCACCGTGGATCAATTCATCGCGTTTGGTTCAAATGGCCGTGTGTATTCCGTGCCTATTGCGGCCTTGCCGGGTGCGCGTGGTGACGGCCAGCCGGTAACAACCTTGGTCGATGTGGAAGCCGGCACGCAGCTGGTGCATTACTTCGCGGGTCCGGGCACGCTCACCTTGTTGCTCAGCGGCTCGGGTGGCTATGGCTTTGTGTGCTGTATCGACAACCTTATCTCTCGCAACAAAGGCGGCAAGGCCTTCATCAGCTTGGGTGAGGGCGAAACCGTGTGCTGCCCGTCATTGGTGGGTGGCGGCAACGGCGAAACGCCCCTGCCGATTGCCACCCATGTGGCTTGTGCTTCCACTGGCGGGCGCATCTTGACTTTTGCCATCACCGAACTCAAGGCCATGGAAAAAGGCGGTCGAGGCTTGATGCTGATCGACTTGGAAGCCAAAGACAGCTTGGCCGGTGCAGCGGCCTACACCCGCAGTGTGTGCATTGTGGGCATAGGGCGTGGCGGCAAAGACCGTGAAGAAACTCTGGAAATCAGAAGTCTTAATAATGCGCGGGCAGCCAGAGCCCGCAAAGGCAAAGCAGCAGACTTGGGCTTCAAACCCACGGCGGTTTTGCGTGTTGAATAAAACACTTTGTATCGAGAAAGTAGTAGCAGTATGTTGAAACAATGCTCAGTGATGCTGTGGTCTTTAGCGGTTGTTGCTTCCACTGGCATAGGCTATGCGCATGCCCAAGCGGCCCCCTCCAAGGCCAGCGAACCCCGACCCGCCATGACTGTGACGGTGACGCGCACCCAAAGCCAACATTTGTCGCAGCGTTTGAGTGCCAATGGCACGGTTGCCGCTTGGCAAGAGGCAAGCATTGGTGCTGAAATTGGCGGCTTGCGCCTCACCGAGGTTCGCGTCAATGTGGGCGACCAAGTCAAAGCGGGACAAGTGTTGGCGGTGTTCGCTACAGAAAATGTGTTGGCAGAAATCAACCAAGCCAAAGCTGCCCTGAACGAAGCCAAGGCAGTGGCTGCTGAAGCCCAAGCTAATGCCGACCGTGCTCGCGCCTTACAACCCAGTGGCGTGATCAGCGCCCAACAATTCAACCAAAGTTTGACCGCTGAAGCCACCGCCAAAGCCCGTGTCGAGTCGGCCATGGCCAATATGGCTGTGCACGAGCTGCACTTGCGCCAAACCCAAGTCAAAGCACCCGACAACGGTGTGATCTCTGCTCGCAGTGCCAGTGTGGGTGCTGTGCTGGGCCAAGGTACCGAGCTGTTTCGATTGGTGCGCGGCAACCGCTTAGAGTGGCGTGCAGACATGGTGTCGTCCGAGTTATTTCAAATCAAGCCTGGTCAAAAAGTTTCTATACAAGGCGCGGGTTCAGCGCAGATCACGGGTACCGTGCGCATTGTGGCACCCACGGTGGATGGGCAAAACCGAACCGGTACGGTGTTCGTTGATTTGCCCTCAAATGCCATGCAATCTGTCAAGCCAGGCATGTATGCACGGGGCGAGTTCGAGTTGGGTTCATCCTTGGCTGCTTTGGTACCCCAGCAATCGGTGGTCATTCGCGACGGTTTTTCTCAGGTCTTTGTGGTGCAAGCCGACCAACGGGTCAAGCTTTATAAAGTCAATTTAGGTCGTCGCCAAGGCGAATGGCTGGAGGTGACTTCGGGCTTACCTGCCGACGCCAAAGTGGTGGTTAAAGGGGCGGGCTTTTTAACCTCGGGAGACTTGGTTAAGGTGGTCTCAGAAACCTCTCCCAGCACAACCCCTGCAGCGACAAAACCATGAACGTCTCCGCTTGGTCTATTCGCAACCCCGTGCCGTCGGTGGTGTTGTTTGTGTTGCTGACGTTTGCCGGTTTGCTGTCCTTCAACCATATGAAGGTGCAGAACTTTCCCGATTTGGATTTGCCCACCATTGTGATCACCGCCGCCCTGCCAGGCGCTGCACCTGTGCAATTGGAGACAGAGGTCGCTCGCAAAATCGAAAACGCGGTCGTGTCGGTGTCGGGTTTGAAAAATTTATACACCAAAATTCAAGACGGCGCAGTGCTGATTTCCTGCGAATTTCGGATTGAAAAACCGGTGCAAGAGGCATTGGACGAAGTGCGCTCGGCAGTCAACGGGGTTCGCAGCGATTTACCCCCCGATTTGCTCGACCCCATGGTCCGCAAGTTGGAGTTCACGGGTGGTCCGGTACTGGCTTTCACCATTGAAGCCAAAGACTTGGATGCCGAGGGTTTGAGTTGGTTTGTCGACCAAACCGTCACCCGTCGCTTGCTCGCTGTCAAAGGTGTGGGGGCGGTCACCCGTGTGGGTGGCGTTGACCGACAAGTTGAGATTGCCTTAGATCCTTTGCGTTTGCAAGCTTTGCATTTAACAGTTGCTGATGTGTCTAGGCAGTTACGCCAAGTCCAAGGTGAAACCTCGGGTGGGCGCACCGATTTGGGCGGCTTTGAGCAGTCTATGCGCACCTTGGCGAATGTGGGTTCAGCGGCTGAGTTGGCTGAGATTGAATTGTCTATGGGTAATGGCAGACGCATACGTTTGCGCGATATTGCCAGTGTCAAAGACACGGTGGCAGAGCAACGCTCATCCGCTTTTTTGAATGGCAAACCAGTGGTGGGTTTTGAAGTGGCGCGCAGTCGAGGCACCAGCGAGGTAGAGGTAGGTACCGCGGTGTTCAGTGCGTTGTCTGAGTTAAGTCAAGCGCATGCCGGCATTTCCTTCACCACGGCTTTTGACTTTGTCACGCCTGTCAAAGAGGAATACCACGCTTCGCTCACACTGCTTTACGAGGGTGCTTTGTTGGCTGTGTTGGTTGTGTGGCTGTTTCTGCGCGATGTCAGAGCCACCTTCGTCTCTGCAGTGGCATTGCCTTTGTCTGTGATTCCAGCATTCATCGCCATGGATTATTTAGGCTTTTCTATCAACGTCATCACCTTGTTGGCACTGTCTTTGGTGGTGGGCATTTTGGTTGATGACGCCATCGTGGAGGTTGAGAACATCGAGCGCCACCTCTACATGGGTAAGACCCCGTTTCAAGCGGCGATGGAAGCTGCTGATGAAATTGGCTTGGCGGTGATTGCCACCACCTTCACACTGGTGGCCGTGTTTTTACCTACGGCCTTCATGAGCGGTGTACCGGGCAAGTTCTTCAAACAATTTGGTTGGACAGCAGCGCTTGCGGTGTTTGCTTCCCTCGTCGTGGCGCGTGTGCTCACACCCATGATGTCAGCGTACATGCTCAAACCGCCCAAACATGCGGCCGTGCAGCCTTTTTGGATGTCCACCTATTTGAAAATGGTGCGTTGGTGTTTGCGCCACCGTTTTTGGACAGCTTTGGCGGCAGGCGGTTTTTTTGTTGGCTCGCTCATGCTCATCCCCTTGTTGCCCACGGGATTTATTCCGGCTGATGACAACTCGCAAACCCAGGTGTACCTAGAGTTACCACCTGGCTCGACCTTGAGTCAAAGCATCAAAGCCACAGAAGTTGTCAGGCAACAATTGCAACAAGTGCCTGAAATTCAAAGTATTTA
>Ga0114962_10000590_pt1 | contig 32173 bp, 28 predicted proteins | sample C_130820_MF_Meta_FD_87017 | JGI IMG/M metagenome (GOLD analysis project Ga0114962, IMG submission 87017) | Freshwater microbial communities from Lake Croche, Canada to study carbon cycling - C_130820_MF_MetaG | ecosystem: Environmental > Aquatic > Freshwater > Lake | place: Lake Croche, Canada...
AGCGACCGGTGAGCGTCACGATGTTGTTGATGTCACGGCGCAGATTGAATCGCGGCCCGAGGCTGAGCACCGAGCGAAGCGCGAATTGCGCGCACATCAGGTCCAGCGGCGTCGCATGCGCAAGCCCGGGTGAATTCAGGACAGGCTCGTCATCGAAAGGAAGCATCACATTGGTCATGGTCGCGCTCCGGGTCGGGCCAAAACCGATCCTAACGCGGGAATTGACCGCGCGGTCGACACCGATTAGTGTGTTCTGTATACAGAACTGACCCCGCTCCAGGAGACCTCCCCTTGCCGCTTGCCGCGCCGAACCCATCCCGGCTCACGGTCCTGCATGCGACGCCCGATCTGGTCGAGCGCACCTATGACGCGCTGCTCGATGCGATTGCAACCGGAGAACTCGGGCCGGGCGAGCGTCATACCCAGGAAGCGCTGGCCGAACGCCTGGGCGTGTCGCGCCAGCCGATCCTTCAGGCCCTGCTGCTGCTCAAGCGCGAAGGGCTCATCAAGGACGAACCGGGGCGCCGTGGCGTCGAAGTCGAAGCGCTCACTCCGGCCTTCGTCTCGCACCTGTATCAGGTCAGGGGCGTGCTCGATGCGCTGGCCGCGCGCTCGGCAGCCTATCGGCCGCGACCCGAACTGCGCGAGCCCGGCATGGCCCTGATCCGCGCGGGCAGGGCGAGCTCCCGCGCCGGCACCACGCTCGCCATGATCGATGCCGACCTCGCCTTTCACCGCTTCATTTATGAAGCCGCGCATAATCCGGTGCTGACGGATACCGCGCGTATCCACTGGCTGCACACTCGCCGCGCCATGGGCATCTACCTGCGCCAGCCGGTATCGGTGCGCACGGTCTGGGCAGAACATCAGGCGATCCTGAACGCCGTGGTCCGAGGCGACGCCCGCCTTGCAGAGCGGCTGGCTCGCGACCATTGCGAGGCCTCGGCCCAGATCATCCTGCGGCACCTTTTCGATAATGAGCCGTCGGCTGCGACGGCCTCCCAATACATCCACCGGAGACCACTGTGAAACTGACCCCCGCCCAGCTCGAAACCTTTGACCGAGACGGCTACCTGTTTTTTGAATCGCTTTTCAGCAAGGAAGAAATGGCGGTTCTACTGGCAGAGGTGCCGGCGCTCTACGGCCAGCAGCGCCAGGAAGTGATCCGCGAAAAGGGCTCGGATGCGGTTCGTACCGTCTTCGCGGCTCACCTGATGAATCAGGCCTTCGCCAAACTCGGACGCCATCCCCGCATGATCGACCCGGTGACGCAGATCTTCGGCGAGCCGGTCTACATGCACCAGTTCAAGGTCAACGGCAAACAGGCATTCGACGGCGACGTCTGGCAGTGGCACCAGGACTACGGCACCTGGAAGGCCGATGACGACATGCCCGATGCCCGCGCCATGAACGTCGCGGTGTTTCTCGATGAGGTCAACGAGTTCAATGGCCCGCTGCTCTTCATTCCGGGCTCGCACAAGCAGGGCGCCATCTCGGCCAGCCATGACCTGTCGACCACCAGCTACCCGCTGTGGACCATCGACAACAAAACCATCACGCAGCTGGTCGATCGCGGCGGCATCGTCGCGCCCAAAGGGCCGGCCGGCTCGATGATGATTTTCCATTCATGCCTGGTGCATGGCTCGCCCTCGAATATGTCGCCCTGGAACCGGACCATCGTCTACCTCAGCCTGTGCGCGGTCTCGAACCACATCCGCAAATTTTCACGACCCGACTGGATCGCCCATCGCGACTTCACGCCAATCGAATCGCTGGCCGACGATTGCCTGACCAACCCCTTGATCCGCGTCGACTCGCTGCCGCTCGCGCAGACCGCCTGAGAGGCCGCGCAACATGAACCTGCACCGACTGCTTTTGCAGCGCGCCGCTGATTCTCGCCCCCTTCGGGTCGGCCTGATCGGCGCCGGAAAATTCGGATCGATGTATCTCTCGCAGGCACGTCGCACGCCGGGCATCCATCTGGTGGCGGTGGCCGATCTGTCGCCCAAGCGCGCGCGTAAAGCCCTGCTTCACACCGGTTGGCCGGCCGACGCACTGTCGGCCAGAAGCTTCGCTCAGGCGGCCCGCCAGGGCAGCACCCATCTTTGCGACGACGCCATGGCGCTGATCGCATCGCCCGAGGTCGAGATCGTGATCGACGCCACCGGCAGCCCCTCGGCCGGCATCGCCCATGTGCTGGCCTGCTGCGCCAGCGGCAAGCACATCGTGATGGTCAATGTCGAAGCCGACGCTCTGGCCGGTCCGCTGCTCGCCCGCAAGGCGCGCGAAGCCGGCATCGTCTATTCGCTCGCCTACGGTGACCAGCCCGCGCTGATCTGCGAGATGGTCGACTGGGCCCGCACCGCGGGCTTTGACGTGATTGCGGCCGGCAAGGGCACGAAATATCTGCCTGCCTATCACGCGTCCACACCCGACACCGTGTGGCAGCACTACGGCATCAGCGCTGAGGATGCACGCACCGGCGGCATGAATCCGCAGATGTTCAACTCCTTTCTCGACGGTACGAAATCGGCGATCGAAATGGCGGCTGTGGCCAATGCCACCGGCCTCACGCCCGCACCTGGCGGCCTGGCGTTTCCGGCCTGCGGCGTGGATGATCTGGCGCATCTGCTGCGCCCGGCCGCCGACGGCGGGCTGCTGCATCACCGCGGCCAGGTCGAAGTGATCTCGAGCCTTGAGCGCGACAGCCGGTCGGTGTTCAGGGACCTGCGCTGGGGCGTCTATGTCACCTTCAGCGCCGACAGCGACTATGTGCGCCGGTGCTTTCGCGAATACGGTCTGCTGACCGATGCCAGCGGCAATTTCTCGGCAATGTACAAGCCCTATCACCTGATCGGCCTGGAGCTCGGCATCTCGGTCGCCTCGGTCGGGCTGCGCGGCGAACCGACCGGCGCGGCCGATGGCTGGCGCGGCGATGTGGTGGCCACCGCCAAACGCGATCTCAAAGCCGGCGAAGTGCTCGATGGCGAAGGCGGGTTCACGGTCTACGGCAAACTCATGCCTGCCACCGATTCGCTGGCGGCCGGCGGACTGCCGCTGGGGCTGGCCCACGGTGTCAAACTCAAGCGCGCCGTGGCGGCCGGTGTTGCCGTGCGATGGCAGGACGTCGCCTTCGACGCAAAAGACCCGGCGGTCATGTTTCGCCGTGAAATGGAAAAAACCTTCAAGAAGCCGAGACCATGACAACGACCAGCACACCATCATTCACTGAAATCGCCACCGGACTTCGCTTTCCGGAAGGCCCGATCGCTCTGCCCAATGGCGACATTCTGCTGGTCGAGATCGAGCGCGGCACCCTGACCCGGGTCACGCCCAAGGGCGAGATCGAGGTGGTCGCCCAGACCGGCGGCGGCCCCAACGGTGCCGCCATGGGCCCCGACGGCAAGGTCTACCTTTGCAACAACGGCGGCTTCGCCTGGTCGACCATGCGTTCGGGCGGCCTGCGCCCCGGTCATCAGTCAGCCGACTACGCCGGTGGGCGCATCGAGCGGGTCGACCTGGCCACCGGTCGCGTCGAGGTCCTCTATACCCATGGCCCGAACGGTCCGCTGAAGGGCCCGAACGATCTGGTCTTCGACGGACATGGCGGCTTCTGGTTCACCGATCTGGGCAAATCGCGCGACCGCGATCTCGATCGAGGGGGCATCTATTACGCGAAGGCCGACGGATCAGGCATCAGCGAGGTGGTTTATCCGATGCTCACGCCCAACGGCATCGGCCTGTCGCCCGATGGCAAGCTGCTCTATGTTGCCGAGACCCACACCGGGCGAGTCTGGCGCTTTGACCTCAGTGGTCCGGGCGAGATCGCCAAAGCGCCTTTCCCGTCGCCCAACGGCGGCAGCCTGCTGGCCTCGATGTCGACCTACCGGCTTTTCGATTCGCTCGCGATCGAGGCCAACGGCAATGTCTGCGTCGCCTCGCTCTTTGAAGGCGGCATCACCGTGATCTCGCCTGACGGCAAGGACATCGAACTGGTATCGCTGCCCGACATCTACACCACCAACATCTGCTTCGGTGGCCCGGAGCTGAAAACCGCCTACATCACGCTGTCGACCACCGGCAAGCTGGTCTCGGTGCAATGGCCGCGAAGCGGCACGCCGCTGCATCACCTGAACCGGTGAGCGGGGCTTAGCGCGGCGTGTTCAGTACCGCCGCGTTAAGCGGCGTCACAGGCGGCTTGCCGGCCTGAAAAGCCAGCAGATTGCGGGCCGCCAGCATCGCCATCCCGAGTCTGGAGGACCGGGTGGCGCTGCCGATGTGGGGCGTGAGCACGATATTCGGCACCTCGAGCAAGGCGGGATTGAGCGCCGGTTCGTTCTCGTAGACATCAAGCCCGGCTGCGGCGATGCGATGCTCGCGCAGCGCTGCGGCGAGCGCAGCGTCGTCGACAATGCCGCCGCGGGCGATATTGATCAGGGTGGCGGTGGGCTTCATCAGTCGGAGTTCGCGCTCACCGATGATGTGGTGCGTGGCCGCCGAATAGGGCAGCACCAGCACCAGATGATCGGCCTGCGCCAGCAGCTCATCGAGGCTGACGCGCGCAGCACCGAGCGCCGGCGCGTCGGGCGCCTCAGTGCGATTGCAATAGAGCAGGCGCATCGAAAAGCCCGCGCCGCGGCGCGCAATGGCCGATCCGATGCGACCCATGCCAAGAATCCCCAGCGTGCTGCCATGGACATCGGCCCCCAGAAACTGATCCCAGGCCCAGCGGCCCCACTGTCCGGCACGCAGCCAGCGCTCGGATTCGGACACGCGCCGCGCGGCCGACATCAGGAGTGTCCAGGCCATATCGGCGGTGGCTTCGGTCAGCACGTCGGGCGTATTGGTGACCAGCACGCCGCGAGCGGTGCAGGCCTCGAGGTCGATATGGTTGTAGCCCACCGACCCGGTCGCGATCATCACCAGCTCGGGGCAGGCCTCGAGCAGGGCGGCATCGACACGGTCGCTGGCCACGACATAGAGCGCGCGACAGATGCTGGCGCGTCGGCGAAGTTCCTCGGGCGACCAGACGTTGTCATTGAGGTTGTGGTCGATCTCGAAAACCCCGGACAGGGCCTCGATGACTTCGGGAAAGACGGTGCGGGTAATCAGCAGCCTGGGCTTCATGACCGGGCCTCGCTGCTGGCCGATCCGGCACCGACGATGACGATATGTACCCGATAAGGGCCATGCGCGCCGAGCACGATGGTCTGCTCGATATCGCCGGTCCGGGACGGACCGGAGACCAGATTGGTGGCACGCGGCAACTGACCGCGTTCGGCGCGGATCAGGGCGAAGCCCTCTTCGTAATGGGCAACGACCCGGTCGGCGCTGACGATGGCGACGTGTGTTTCCGGCAGGAGGTGCATCGAGGCCGGGGTATCCGGGCCGGAGAGCATCATGAGCGTGCCGGTCTCGGCCACCGCGACGAATGCGCCACTGATGCCGACCATGTCATCGCCATGAGGGCGACGGGCCTCGACCTCGATGCCCGCGCCGGCCCAGTCAAGGCCGCCGAAGGTGTTCCAGCAGACCGCCTTGCGCGCCAGCCCCTGTGCATCGAGATAAGCGGCGATCGCCGCAGGCACCTGGGCCAGCATTGCCACGCGATCGGTCGTGCTCGACATGCGCTGCGCCTGTGCCTCGAAGTGAGCCACCCGATCGGTCGCCACGGTCGGCAAAGGACCGGGCGCATGACGGGCAAGCGCATCATTCACCGCCTCGCGCTCGCTGGGCAGCGGCTCGCCCGACCTGCCCTGGGCTCGACGGATGCGGTCAAGAATGCGACGGCGAGCGCTCGACGTGTCAAGGGTCATGACAGGCTCACTCGGCGGGGGGCAATTCGAAGACCTGGCGAAGATAAGCCAGATAGGCCTTGTCGTCGCACATGGTTTTCTCAGGCGCATCAGACAGCTTGGCCACCGGCTGGCCATTGCAGCGGACCATCTTGATCACGATCTGCAAGGGTGAGATGCCAAGGTCATTGGTGAGATTGGTGCCGATGCCAAAGGCGAGCTTGGCCCGATGCTCGAATCGCTGATACAGCGAAATGGCCAGCGGCACATTCAGGCTGTCGGAAAACACCAGCGTCTTGGTGCGCGGGTCGACCCGGTTGGCCTCATAGTGGGCAATGATCCGCTCGCCCCAATTGAAGGGGTCGCCCGAATCGTGACGCGCCCCATCGAAAAGCTTGCAGAAGTAAAGGTCGAAATCGCGCAGGAAGGCATCGATGCCATAGACATCCGACAGCGCAATGCCGAGGTCGCCGCGATATTCGCGCGCCCACATCTCGAAGCCGAAGGTCTGCGAGTCGCGAAGCCGCGGACCAAGCGCCTGACAGGCCTGCAGATATTCATGCGCCATCGTGCCCAGCGGCAGGATGTTGTGGCGCATGGCGTACCAGACGTTGGAGGTGCCGGCGAAGTTGTCACCAAGCCGATCACGCAGACCGATGATCACTTCTTCATGCCAGGTCCGCGAAAACCGCCGGCGTGTGCCGTAGTCGGCCACCCGCAGTGCGGCAAGCGACGGGTCGTCACGGATCAGGCCGATCTTGTTGACCAGTCGGCGATGACCTTCGCCATAGTCGGGATCGGGCTGGGTATTACGAAAATAGACCTCGTTGACAATGGCGAGCACCGGCACCTCGAAGAGGATGGTATGCAGCCAGGGACCAAGCACGGTGATCTCGATCTCGCCATTGCCCGAGGCCGCCGCCTCGACCGAGATGTGCTTGTCGCTCAGGTGAAAAAGCGCCAGAAAATCGACGAAATCGCTCTTGATGAAGCGCAGCGTGCGCAAATAGGCCAGTTCGGGCTCGGTGAAACGCAGCGTGCAGAGGTGGTGAATCTCGCGGCGGATCTGCTCGACATAAGGCGCGAGCCTGACGCCGGGCGTGCGGCACTTGAAACGGTATTCGACCTGCGCGCCCGGAAAATGATGCAACACCACCTGCATCATCGTGAACTTGTAGAGGTCGGTGTCGAGAAGCGAGGTGACGATCATGCGTCCGATTGTACCTTTGCCATCGTCGCGCCAAGCCGCTCAGATCGCGGTTCGCAGCCCGAAAACCGCTTCAAAGACCAAGCAGATCGCGCCGCGCTGCAGCATCCCGACCGAGCTCGGCCATCGACCCGGCGAATCTGACCTGGCCCTTTTCGAGCACATAGACGCGATCGCAAACCGCCTGCGCAAAACGCAAATTCTGCTCGGACAGCAGCACCGACAGGCCCTGTCGCGTCATCTCGTTAATCGTTCGGGCCATCTGCTCGACGATCAGCGGCGCCACGCCTTCTGAGGGCTCATCAAGCAGCACCAGCCGCGGATTGCCCATCAGCGTGCGGGCGACCGTCAGCATCTGCTGTTCGCCGCCGCTCATGCGGGCGCCCAGCCGATCAGGCATCGCGGCCAGATTGGGAAAGAGCGCAAACAGCGCCTCGCGCGACCAGGTCGGCGCGCCGGCGCGAGGCGCACGGCGTCCGACCTCAAGGTTTTCGAGCACCGTCAGGTCGGTGAAGATCCGCCGATCTTCGGGCACCCATCCAAGCCCGAGGCGGGCGATGCGGTGCGGTGCGAGCGTCGAGATGTCGTGGCCATCGAAGCTGACAATGCCAGTGCGCCTCTGCGCCAGACCGATCATGGCCTTCATCGTGGTGGATTTGCCGGCGCCATTGCGCCCCATCAGCGCAACCACCTCGCCCGGCCCGACATCGAGCGCCACATCAAACAGGATCTGCGCCTGGCCATACCAGGCACAAAGCCCTTCGACATGCAGCAAGGGGGCCGTCATCTCAGCGTCCCGGTGGCAGGTCGGTGCCGACATCGGTGCCGATACCGGTAGCAATGCCGGTGCCAAAGTAAGCCTCGCGCACCTGCTCATCGGCGCGGACTGCATCCGGCGAGCCTGCGGCAATCAGCTGCCCGCGCGCCAGCACAATGATCCGATCGGCATGGGCAAACACCACATCCATGCTGTGTTCGGTGAACAGCACACCGATATGGCGCTCACGAACCAGCCGCTTGACCAGGGCGACCAGCTCATTGCGCTCACCCGGCGCCATACCTGCCGTCGGCTCGTCCATCAGCAGCAAACGGGGCTGGTTGGACAGGGCCATGGCAAGCTCGACCCGCTTGATGTCGCCATAAGCCAGCGTCGCGCAGGGCACATCGGCCATGTCGGCCAGACCGACCGATTCGAGCAGCTCGAGCGCCGGCTGGCGAGCCATGTCGGTGGCCCGTCCCCACCATTGCCGCACACGCCCCTGATGCGAGAGGATCGCCAACTGCAGGTTTTCTGCGACGGTCATCGACGACCAGGTCGCGGCAATCTGGAAGGTTCGTCCGACGCCCAATCGCCAGATCTCGCGCGGCAGGCAACCGGTCATGTCGCGACCGGCCAGCCGGACCGTGCCGGCATCCGGGCGCAGCTGACCATTGATGCAGTTGAAGCAGGTCGACTTGCCGGCACCGTTCGGTCCGATCAGCGCGAGCAGCTCGCCTGCGGCCAGATCGAAGCTCACCGAATCCAGCGCCTTGACGCCACCGAAAGACTTGCTCAGCCTGCTCACCTGCAACAGCGCGCCCTTGTCGGTCGGATGCGAGCGCAGACCGTCGGCACTCATGCGACCGGCCTGTCACGGTTGACCTTCGGCGAGGAGGGGCCAAGGCGTTTGAAGAGTCGCTCGATGCCGGGGCCCAGGGCACCCGCCAGCCCCTGCGGGAACGCCAGCACCAGCACGAGAATGGTCACGCCAAGCACCGCTCGCCAATAGTCGGTCGAGCGGATGATCAGGTCCTGCAACCAGGTGAACGCGACTGCGCCAACCACCGGCCCGGCCAATGTCTGGATGCCGCCCAGCAGCACCATGACCAGTCCGTCGATCGAATGATTCACCCCAATGGTCTCGGGCGAGATCGCACCTTTGGCAAACGCATGCAGCGCTCCGGCCAAACCGCCGAAAAAGCCTGCAACGGCAAAGCCTGCCCAGCGAACCCGCGTCACCGCGATGCCGAGCGCCTCGGCCCGCAGCGGCGAATCGCGACCGGCCCGCATCGCATAGCCGAAAGGCGACAGCACGATCCGGCGCAGCACCAGCACCGACGCGACGACCAGCGCGAGCGTCAGCAGGTAATAGGCGCTGCGCGAGGCCAGCCAGGCCGATGGCCAGATGCCGACCATGCCGTTGCTGCCCCCGGTCACCTCGTCCCACTGAAAGACCAGCGCCCACACGATCTGGGCAAATGCCAGGGTGAGCATCGCCAGATAGACGCCCGACAGTCGCACCGCAAACCAGCCAAACAGCAGGGCCGCCGCCAGCGCCAGCAGGGGGGCGCCAAGCAGCGCGGCGATCATCGGCAGGCCAAGGGTCTTCAGGCCGAGCGCAGCGCCGTAAGCACCCAGCCCGAAGTAGGCCGCGTGGCCAAAGGAGTGCATGCCACCCGGGCCCATGATGAAGTGCAGGCTTGCGGCAAACAGCACCGCAATGAGGATGTCGATGCCGAGCACCGGCAGATAGGGGAAGGCGCCGGCAGCCAGCGGCACGGCCGCGAGCGCCGCAATCAGCACGATCCAGGCATTGCGCACCGCCGGCGTCGAGGCGCTCAGCGGACGCTCCGGGGGTGACGCGCCACGCGGCTCGGCAGTCGGCTTTCCGAGCAGCCCCCAGGGTCGCAACACCAGCACCAGCGCCATCACCAGAAATTCGACCACCAGGGTCAGCTTCGAAAAGGACAGCGACCACTCCCCGATCGAGACCGTGCCGATTGCATAACAGATCGCCTTGATCTCGGCGATCAGCAAGGCGGCGAGATAGGCACCCGGAATACTGCCCATGCCACCCACGACAACCACCACGAAGGCCTCGCCGATGGTGGTGAGATCCATCGCGAGATTGGCGGGCTCACGAGGAATCTGCAGCGCGCCGCCCAGGCCGGCCAGCATCGAGCCGAGTGCGAACACGCCAGTAAAGAGCCAGGCCTCGCTCACGCCGAGCGCAGCCACCATCTCGCGATCCTGCGTGGCCGCACGAATCAGCACGCCGAAACGTGTTCGTGCGAGCAGCAGCCACAGGGCCAGCAACACGGCCGGCCCGACGACCACCAGCAAAAGGTCGTAGACCGGCAGCCGGGCACCCAGAAACTCGTAGGCGCCCTTCAGGCCAGGCGCTTTCGGGCCGAACAGGTCCTCGGGACCCCAGCACCAGAGCACCGCATCACGAACGATCAAGGTCACCGCAAACGTGGCCAGCAACTGGAAAAGCTCGGGCGCGCGATAGACCCGTCGCAGCACCACCATCTCGATCAGCGCACCGATTGCCGCCGTCAGCACTGCGGCAACCGCGACCCCTCCCCAGAAACCGAGGGCGCTGCCCGCACCGAATCGCTCGATCAGGGTGTAGGCCAGATAGATGCCGATCATGGTGAGCGAGCCATGCGCGAAATTGACGATTCGGCTCACGCCGAAGATCAGCGACAGGCCGGCCGCGACCAAAAACAGGGTCGAGGCGCCCGCCAGGCCATTGATCAGCGCAACCGCCAGGCTTTGGAGCGTCAAGGCAGCCCCTCAGGAACCCTTCAGGCAACCCGTCACGCAGCCCTATTGCATCGCCTCGGCGGGTCGAAGCTTTCGAACCTCGGCATCCGACGGCATCACCGTCGCACCATCGATGTATCGAAAGTCTTTCATCACGCCGCGACCAAGGTTGACCGCCGTGGTGCCCACAAAAGCGCCCATCGTGGCCTGCTGATCGATCGCGCGATAGGTGAAGCGACCAAAGGGGCTGCCGACCTGCAAGCCGCGCATCGCCTCCACCAGCTTTTCGGTGTCGGTCGAACCGGCTTTGCGGATGCCTTCGGCGAGCGACATCATCGACGCATACCCCACCACCGAGCCAAGCCGGGGGTATTCCTTCCATCGGCGCTGATAGGCGGTGAGGAACTTGTCATGCTCGGGCGACTTGATGCTGTACCAGGGGTAGCCGGTCACCAGCCAGCCCTCGGGCGCCTCATCGCGAAGCGGATCAAGGTACTCAGGCTCGCCCGACAGCAATGACACCACCACGCGGTCCTTGAAAAGACCGCGGGTTTGCCCCTCGCGTACAAAGCGGGCAAGGTCGGTACCGAAGGTGGCATTGAAGATCGCATCCGGTCGGGCATCGAGCAATGCCTGCGCCACCGCACCCGCATCGATTCGACCCAGTGCCGGTGCCTGCTCGGCCACGAATTCAACATCAGGCTGAGCCTTCTTCAGCAGCTCCTTGAAGGTCGCCGCCGCGGATTGCCCGTATTCGTAGTTCGGATAGACGATCGCCCAGCGCTTTTTCTTGAGCTTGACCGCCTCGGGCACCAGCATCGAGGCCTGCATGTAGGTCGATGGCCGCAGCCGGAAAGTGTAGCGATTGCCGTTTTGCCAGGTGATCTTGTCGGTGAGCGGCTCGGCCGCCAGAAACAGCACTTTGCGCTGCTTGGCGAAATCGCTCACCGCCAGTCCGATGTTCGAGAGATAGGTGCCAAAGACCGCAACCGTCCGCTCACGCGAGATCAGCTCCTCGACCACCCGTACTGCATCGCCCGGGTTGGCATTGTCGTCGCGCGAGATCACTTCGATCTTCTGGCCAAGCACCCCGCCGCTGGCATTGATTTCTTCGAGTGCCAGCTCCCAGCCCTTTTTGTAGGGCTCAAGAAAGGCCGGCTGCGCCTTGTAGCTGTTGAGCTCGCCGATCCGGATCTGCGCTGCGGCGGGCGCACTGAGCAGGCTCAATGAGCACCACAGCGCCGAGCCCAGAACCGCGCCGACAAGACCTTGCATGCGACCTGATCCGATTGCAAAAACCCGTTTGATCTTCATTCGATTCACCCGCTCCTGAGGGATCTTGAGCCCCTATTGTCGATCATGTCGGCACAGCCGCTTCGGGATTGTCACGCCTGGGAACGAGGGTATCGGGCGACCGTGGCTTGGACCCGACGGGAAGCCACGCTAATATCAGCCCCGAACGGTCAGCTAAAGGCGCCGCCGCCCGTCTTCTGCCCGAAGACAAACTTCCCAGTCACTTCCCCTTTCCTTTCTTCAGATCCTTATGACCCATATCGTCACCGAGTCCTGCATTCGCTGCAAATACACCGACTGCGTCGACGTCTGTCCGGTCGACTGCTTTCGCGAAGGACCGAACATGCTGGTCATCGACCCGGATGAATGCATCGATTGCGCCGTCTGCATCCCCGAATGCCCGGTCGAAGCGATCAAGGCAGAGGAAGATGTCCCGGCCGATCAGATGCACTTCATCAAGCTCAATATCGAACTGTCCCGGAACTGGCCGAGCATCACCCGCGCCAAGCCCCAGCCGGCCGATGCCGACACCTGGAAAGACGTCAAGGACAAGCTGCAGTACCTTGAAAAGTGAGCTCTGACGGCCGCCTGGACGGCCTGGTCCTCGAATTCGGCCTGAGCTTCGAGGACCTTTATCAGCGCGAGGGTCTCAAGCGCCTCGACGACCGGTGGCTCGACCATCTGAAGACCGCCAACCCCGCGTTGGGCACGCGCGTCATTGATGCGCGGCAGGTGCCCGATGCAATCGACTCGCGCGCTGAAGCTGCGCTGCTGATCGAACTCGGCGCCCATGTCGACGCCTTCATCGCGCAACTCTTCGGCATTGCCGAATCGGTCGAACTGCTCAGAGCGGCGCACACCCGACTCGATCCGCTTTACCGGGTGAAATGGAAATTCGTCAAACGACAGGCACTGCTGGGCGTACCGGCACAGGCGCTGGTCGGTTTTGATGCGGACGCTGCGCGCGCGATGCTGGTTGAGGCCATCACCAGCGAAAGGTCTGAGCGCGATGGCTCAGTCAGCGATCGCGCCGAGGGCGCCTCGCGTGAAGCCGACAGTTTTGACGAGCTCGCGTTTGCTCAGGCAGTGCTGCGCTGGCAGGCCGACGCATCGACCCATGCCGATCACCTCGAGAGCGCCCGCCTCTACAGCGCCTGGGCAGTCACCACCGATGCGGGGCGCAAGCGCCACGGACACGGCGTGCTGTTTCGGCATCCCTCGCAGATCGATCCGCTCGATCTGCTCAGGCACACCGTCGTCGACGAACAGGATGGCCTGAGCATCACGACAATCCGGCCCGATCAGATCCGGCGCAGGCTCGATCACGATCGCGCGCCGTTTGCGCTCACCGATGCCGGCACCGGTCTGGCCGGTGCGCTCGATGAGTCGCACTACTGCCTGCTGTGCCACAAGCAGGGCACCGACTCCTGCTCGACCGGGCTGCGCCAGACCTCGTCCGCTGACGCAGCCGCGCCCTTCCGGCGCGACGCCTTCGGCAATGCACTGTCGGGATGTCCGCTCGAGGAGCGGATCTCGGAGTTTCACACGCTCAAGCGCTCGGGCCTGGCGATCTCGGCGCTGGCGATGATGATGATCGACAATCCGATGGTCGCAGCCACCGGGCACCGCATCTGCAACGACTGCATGAAGGCCTGCATCTATCAGGCGCAGACGCCGGTCGATATTCCCCAGGCCGAGACCCGCACGCTCAAAGATGTGCTCGAGTTGCCCTGGGGTCTCGAGATCTATTCGTTGCTGTCGCGCTGGAATCCGCTGAATCTGCGGCGTCCCCTGCCGGCACCGGCCAGTGGCCGCAAGGTGCTGGTGGTTGGCACCGGCCCGGCCGGATTCACGCTGGCACATTATCTGATGAACGACGGACACACCGTCGTGGCGATCGACGGTCTGAAAATCGAGCCGCTGGCGCCGTCGCTGTCGGGCGTTGACCCGCGGGGCGAGCGCGTCGCATTTGCGCCGGTGCGCGACATCGCGGCGCTGCACGAAGACCTCGATACCCGCACAATCTCGGGCTTCGGCGGCGTGGCCGAATACGGCATCACGGTGCGCTGGGACAAGAATTTCCTGAAAATCGTGCGACTGCTGCTTGAGCGGCGCGATCAGTTCACGCTGATCGGCGGCGTGCGCTTCGGTGGCACATTGGGCGTGGACGACGCCTGGCAGCTCGGTTTTGACCATATCGCGCTGGCCATCGGCGCCGGAAAGCCGACCACCCTCGATATTCCCAACGGCCTGGCGCGCGGCGTGCGGACCGCAAGCGACTTCCTGATGGCCTTGCAGCTCACCGGCGCGGCACAGGCCGATTCGATTGCCAACATGCAGTTGCGCCTTCCCGCGGTCGTGATCGGCGGCGGCCTGACCGCCATCGATACCGCGACCGAAGCGCTGGCCTACTATGTGAGTCAGGTCGACAAATTCCTCGCACGCCATGAGGCGCTGGTCGCCGACATCGGGCCAGCCGCGGCGCGAGCCGGCTGGCGCGCTGACGAACACACGCTGGCCGATGAATTCATCGCGCATGCCCGAGCGTTGAGGGCCGAGCGCGACGAAGCGCGCAAGCAGGCACGGCCGGCACGGCTGGTCGAATTGCTTCAGTCATGGGGCGGCGTGACAGTTTGCTATCGGCGCCGGCTGATCGACAGCCCGGCCTACACCCTCAATCACGAAGAATTGAACCGGGCGCTCGAAGAAGGCCTGCGCTTTGCCGAGTGCCTGGCGCCTCGATGCATCGACGTCGATGCCGATTCGGCCGTGCGCTCGATCACCTTCCGTCAGCAGCGTCGCGATGCTCAGGGTCAGTGGCACGCTGAGCGCGATATCGCGCTGCCGGCACGAACCGTGATCATTGCCGCCGGCACCCAACCCAATACCGTGCTTGCCCGCGAGGACGGCGAGCATGTCGTCCTTGATGGCCGCTACTTCCGTGCGCTCGACGAATCGGGCCAGCCGGTCGTGCCCGAACGCGGCAACCCCAAACCGGCCGCCGCCCGGGTGCTGATGGCAGGCGCCCCCGGCGAGCGGTGGATCTCGTGCTTCGGCGATGTCCATCCGAGCTACTTCGGCAATGTGGTCAAGGCGATGGCGTCGGCGCGTCAGGGCTATCCGGTGGTCTCTCGGGTGCTGGCCGCGCGCGAGCCCGCCAGCAGCGAACCGGCGGCCGATTTTTCGGCGCGGATGAACCACCTGCTGCGAGCCCGCGTCGCGCGCATCGAGCGGCTGGCACCTGCGATCATCGAAGTGGTCATTCATGCGCCGATGGCCGCAAGCCGCTTTATGCCCGGCCAGTTCTATCGGCTGCAGAACTTTTCATCGCAGGCCAGACGAATCGAGCACCTGAACTCAGACAGCACCCTGCTTGCGATGGAAGGCCTGGCCATGACCGGCGCCTGGGTCGACAAGGATAAGGGCCTGGTCTCGACAATCGTGCTGGAGATGGGCGGCTCGTCCGATCTGTGCGAGCGGCTGCAAATCGATGAACCGGTCGTGATGATGGGGCCGACCGGCTCGCCCACCGAGATCGTCGGCGGGCAGACCGTCCTGCTGGCAGGCGGCGGGCTGGGCAATGCCGTGCTTTTCTCGATCGGCGCGGCGCTGCGGGCAAGCGGCTCAAGGGTGCTTTACTTCGCTGGCTACAAGAAGGTTGCCGACCGGTTCAAGGTGGCTCAAATCGAGCAGGCTGCCGATGTGGTCGTGTGGTGCTGCGATGAAGCGCCGGGCTTTGTCCCCTCGCGGCCTCAGGACCGTGCCTTCGTCGGCAATATCGTCCAGGCGATGCAGGCCTGGGCCGAGGATGCGCGCCTGCAGGCCCCCGCAGGCATCATCGGAGATTCAGATCGGCCGATCAGGCTGCAGGAGGTCGACCGGCTCATCGTGATCGGGTCGGATCGCATGATGGCCGCGGTCGCCCGGGCCCGCCATCGCGAACTGGCGCCCTTTCTGAATCCCTCGCACACCGCGATCGGTTCAATCAATTCACCGATGCAATGCATGATGAAGGAGATCTGCGCGCAATGCCTTCAATTGCAGATCGACCCGCTCACCGGTGCACGGCGCTACGTCTTTTCCTGCTTCAATCAGGATCAGCCGCTGGATGCAGTCGACTTTGACGGGCTTGCGCAACGACTGGGGCAAAACTCGCTGCAGGAAAAGCTCACAGCGCGCTGGGTCGAGCGCTGCAAGGCTGAACTGAAGGACGCCTGAGCCGGCACCCGGCTGGCGATCTTGCCGATCCGGATCGGCCGCAGACGCCTCCCGACGGCGCGAGTCGTCCGTCCGGCGTCATGAAGGACCTGCTCAGTTTGCATCGCAGCAGTCAGCCAAGGACAATGTCAGATTCTGTCTTCTGTCAATCGGAGTAAATCGCGTGCTCTATCAACTGCGAGAAGCTCAACGAGCGGTGTTGAATCCTCTGTCGAGCTGGGCCCAGACCCTTGGCAAGCTCTACAGCCATCCTTACAGCCCGTATGCCTACATGCCGTTTGCCCCGCGTGTGGCAGCCGGCTTCGAGCTGATGCACCGCCTCGGCAAGGACTACGACAAGCCCAAGTGGGGGCTCGACACCACCGAAATCGACGGGGTGGCGGTACCGGTGCTCGAACAGGTCGAGATCGACAAACCCTTTTGCCGGCTGATTCACTTTGCCAGACAGTTTCCGAAATCGGCCGCGCGCCGACCCGCCGACCCGACCGTGCTGGTCTTTGCGCCCCTGTCGGGCCACCATGCCACGCTGCTGCGCGACACCGTCAGGGGACTGCTGCCGCATCACGATGTCTATGTGACCGACTGGATCGATGCACGGCAGGTGCCCTTGTCCAAGGGGCCCTTCCATCTGCACGACTACATCGCCTATGCCATCGAGTTCATCCGGCATCTCGGACCGAAGGTGCACCTGGTGTCGGTCTGTCAGCCGACCGTGCCGGTGCTGGCCGCCGTCTCGATGATGGCCAGCCTGAACGACCCGAAGCAGGCCCGGACGATGACCATGATGGGCGGACCGATCGATACCCGTTGCAGCCCGACCTCGGTCAATAACCTCGCCACCGAAAAGCCGTTCAGCTGGTTCGAGCGCAATGTGATCTACCGTGTGCCGGGCCGCCATGCGGGCGTCGGCCGACTGGTCTATCCCGGATTCCTGCAGCACGCAGGCTTCGTCGCCATGAACCCCGATCGGCATACCGAATCACACCGGGAGTTCTACAACAATCTGGTGCGAGGCGCCGACGAAGACGCCGACAGTCATCGCGCTTTCTACGACGAATACAACGCGGTGCTCGACCTGCCCGCCGAGTATTACCTGGACACGATCAAGGCGGTTTTTCAGGAGCACCGCCTTGCACGCGGCATCTGGAAGGTGCCCTTCGAGGGCCGCATGATGACGGTCACACCCGAAGACATCACGAAGGTCGCGCTCTTTACCATCGAAGGCGAGCTCGACGATATCTCGGGCATCGGTCAGACGAGCGCGGCGCTTGCCTTGTGCAGCAAGCTGCCGGCGCACATGAAGCGCCAGACCATCGTCGAAGGTGCCGGCCATTACGGCATCTTCAGCGGCCGGCGCTGGCGGACCATTGTGCGACCCCAGATCAGCGACTTCATCCGAGAACACGCCTGAGCCTGTCGAGCCCGCCCCTGCCGCGCCCGTCGACCGGCCCGCAGCCGGGCGACCCGCAGCGCCGACAATCGGACCCGACCGATCGCGACGAACAGGTCAGGCTGGTCGATCGCCTGTTGCCGCAGACCCAGTGCACGCAGTGCGGGTTCAGCGGGTGCAAGCCTTATGCCGAAGCGATCGTCGACCAGCAGGCGCCGATCAACCGATGTCCGCCGGGGGGCGTCGCCGGCATCGCCCTGCTGGCAGCGGCGACCGGCCGGGCGGTGGTCGCGCTCGATGCGTCCTGCGGCGTCGAGGCACCACGCAAGATCGCCCGCATCGTGGCCGACCTGTGCATCGGCTGCACGCATTGCATCCGCGCGTGTCCGGTCGATGCGATTGCAGGCGGACCGAAACGGCTGCACGCGATCATCCCTGAGCTGTGCACCGGCTGCGCGCTGTGCCTGCCACCCTGCCCGGTCGACTGTATCGAGATGATCGAGCCGCCCGCCGCGCTGGCCGGATGGACACGCGAGGATGGCGACGCGGCGCGCGAGCGACTGAACCGGCGCGACGCAAGACTGGCACGACTGGCGCGCTCAGCACCCAGTCGGCTCGCCGCAGGCGGGGCGGCCGCTTCGACGGACGACACATCGGCCATGACCTCGTCAGTCGCGGCATCCGTCTCCAAGACAGACCACTCTGACGGCGCCCTCCCGCCCCAGACCGGCACCGATCGCAAGCGCGCGATGATCGAGGCTGCCGTCGCTCGCGCACGTGCGAAACTGAAGCTTCCGGCATGAAGCCCGCCGATCGTCTCGCGCTGTTCTCGCGGTTTCAGGCGGCCAATCCGACGCCAACCACCGAGCTCGAATTCTCGACCCCCTTCGAACTGCTGGTGGCGGTGCTGCTGTCGGCGCAGGCCACCGATCGCAGCGTCAATATCGCCACCCGCAAGCTGTTTGCGGTGGCGCGCACGCCGGCGGCGATCGCAGCGCTCGGCGTCGACGGGCTTGAGGCGCACATCAGGACCATCGGTCTGTATCACTCGAAAGCCCGCCACCTGATCGAGACCTGCACGATGCTGCTCGAGCTGCATCAGGGAGAGGTGCCGCGCGAGCGCGAGGCCCTCGAAGCCCTGCCCGGCGTCGGACGCAAGACGGCCAATGTCGTGCTCAATACCGCCTTCGGCGAGGCGACCATGGCGGTCGACACGCATATCTTCCGGGTCGCAAACCGACTGAAACTGGCCACCGGCAAGACACCGCTTGCAGTCGAGCAAGGACTGTTGAAAGCCATCCCAAAGCCATTTCTGATTGATGCCCATCACTGGCTGATCCTGCATGGGCGCTATGTCTGCAAAGCGCGCAAGCCCGAATGCTGGCGCTGCCCGGTGGTCGACCTTTGCCCCTACAAACCCAAGACAGCGGCGCCCGGCACCGCGCCCGCCCCGGCTGTCGCCAAGCGACGAAAGCGACATGTTCAATCCGAGCCGTGACGAGGTCAGACGCTTTTTTTGCGAAGCCTGGCGCAAACAGCACACCGCGCAGCCGGTCACGCCAATCGAGGCGATCGCCATCGACTGGATCACCAGGCATCCGGAATATCACGTGCTCCTCAATGACCAGCAGACCGCGCTCAGCACCGACTTCAGCGCCGACGGGCCAGGGGCCAATCCCTTCCTGCACCTCAGCATGCATCTGTCGGTCACCGAGCAGCTTCAGATCGACCAGCCTCCCGGCATCCGGGCCGCCTGGCAGACCTTGCTGCGCACCACCGGCGACGAACACCAGGCGGCGCATCGTGTGATCGACGCCCTGGCTGAAACCCTCTGGGAAGCCCAGCGCGACGGCAAGCCGCCGTCCAATGAGCGTTATCTGGAGCGGGTGCTGCGGGCGACTTGATCAGGTGTCGCCGGGCTGATAGAGAATCACGGCACTGACAGGAGCAAATCATGAGCGCATGGGATATTCAGGGACCGACCGTCGGCACATGCAAGTCATGGCGCGAGGTCTACCCCGAGCTGGGCCGGCAGGTCGAACGGATCACCGCGCCGCGCGGTCGGGGCATCGCCTGGGAAGGGTCCGACATCTGGGTCTACACCGAGCGCGCAGCCAACATCGTCGAACTGCTCGCGGCCAATGTGGCGCGCTACCCCGATCGCGAAGCCTATGTGTTTCATCCCGGCGGGCAACGCCTGACCTGGCGCCAGGTGGGCGAGCAGGTGCAGCGCGTTGCCGCAAGGCTGCGGCGCGACTACGGCTTCGAAAAGGGCGACCGGCTGTGCCTGCTCACGCTGGGCTGCCCGCAGTACGTCATCAGCTATCTGGCCATCGTGTCACTCGGCGGTATCGCCGTGCCGGTCAACCTCGGCCTGACCGCTGAGGGGCTGGGCGCACAGATCAACAAGGTCGGCGCAAAGGGCATCGTCGTCTCACCCGATCTCTGGCAGGACAAACTCGCCTCGGTGCGCAGCCAGTTGCCGAGTGTCAGGCAGGTGTTCATCACCGACGGGCCGGTCGCGCCGCAGACGCTGGGCTTTGCTGAACTCAACCGCGAGGGCGTCGAGCCACCGGCCCATGCCGCGATCGACGAATGGGACCTTTGCGCGATCTCGTTTACCTCGGGCACCACCGGCGTCCCCAAGGGAACGATGGCCATGCACATCAATGCCCTGGGCTGCGCGCAGAACATCATCCATGCCGCCAAGGGGCTGAGCGTCGATGACATCAACATCTGCATGCCGCCGCTCTATCACAACACCGCGGTCTATACCGACTTCATGCCGGCGCTGATGACCGGCGGCAAGTGCGTGATCATGCGTGCTTTCGCGCCACTCGACGCCATCAAGCTGATCGAAACCGAGCGCGCCACCTGGACGGTGGCAGCACCGATCATGCTGTGGATGATGATGAATCATCCCGAGTTCGATCAGCATGACTGTTCGTCGCTGAAAAAGATCCTTTTCGGTGGCCATGCCGCATCCGAGACCTACATCAACCAGCTGCACCGTTGCTTTTCGCCGGTAGCCATGGTCAATGGCGGCAGTGTGTCGGAGAGCACCGCTCTGGGTTTTGCCTTGCCGACCGAAGATGCGATCCGCAAGATCACCAGTTGCGGGCTGGCGACACCGAACACCGACATCGCGATCTTCGATGATCACGGCAATGAACTGACCGAGCCCAATCAGATCGGCGAAGTGGCCTACCGGGGACAGCAGACCAACGCAGGCTACTGGGACGAGCCCGGCAAGACGGCAGAAGTCTTCCGTCGTGACGGCTTCGTGCTGTCGGGCGACTGGGCCCGGATCGACGAAGAAGGCTACCTCTGGCTGCTCGATCGCAAGAAGGACATGGTGGTGCGCGGCGGCCAGAATGTCTATTGCATCGAAGTCGAGAACAAGCTCTACCTGCATCCGGCCGTGCTGCGCGCAGCGGTGGTTGGCGTGCCCGACCATCTCTTTTCGGAGCGCCTGAAGGCGGTGCTGGTGCTCAAGCCGGGGCAATCGGTGACTGCCCAAGAGATCCGCGCGCACTGCGCCGCGCATCTGGCACCCTACGAAGTGCCCGAATACGTGGTCTTTGCCCAGGCGCTGCCCACCAACGCGGCAGGCAAGACGCTCAAGCCACCCTTGGTCGACGAGTGGGGCGAGGGCGAAACCGCCGCTGATGTGGCGAGCCGCCTGCGCGCCTATTGCGCAAGCATGCCCGATGCCCTGCTCGACAAACCCCAGTTCAAGCTCGACGGCAGCGCCTTGACGCCGCGCGAGGCGCTCGCCGCGGTCGGGACAGACAATGACCTGGGTCGGCGCATCATTGGTCGGGTGGGCGACGGCGGCGTCGTCGCCCTGACCAAACCGGACGAAGCTCGATTCCGTTAGCTCGATTCCGTTAGCGTGGCGGTGAACAGGCCGATTCGACAGGGCATCGTCGGACCGCCAATTGCGGGCACGCCCTTGCAGGCGAAACAACCTTGAATGCAGCAATGAAAAAGACCACTCACCAGATCGTCATTGTCGGCGGTGGAGCCGGCGGACTCGAACTCGCCACCCGCCTGGGTGATCAACTTGGCCGCAGGAACAAGGCACGCATCACGCTGGTCGACAAGAACCGCACCCATATCTGGAAGCCCAAGCTGCATGAAATTGCCGCGGGAAGCATGGACTTCGGCGACCACGAAGTCGATTACATGGCTCAGGCGCACTGGCATCATTTCACCTTTCGAATCGGTGAACTCAAGGGCCTGAATCGCCAGGAACGAACGATCGAGCTTGCGCCCTATCTCGACGATGCCGGCGCGCCGGTGACACCGATCCAGAAGATCGCTTACGACACTCTGGTGATCTGTGTCGGCAGTCTGAGCAACGACTTCGGGACGAAGGGCGTCAAAGAGTTCGCGCTTCGTCTGGAAACGCAGCACGATGCCAAGCAGTTTCATTCGAAAATGGTCAATGCCTGCATTCGCGCCCATCACCAGACCGAGGTCATCCACAAGCGACAGCTGCATGTGGCAATCATCGGCGCAGGTGCCACCGGCGTGGAGCTGGCGGCCGAATTGCACCGCACCACGCGCGAGGTCATCACTTTCGGGCTGGATCGGATCGATGCCGACAAGGACATCAAGGTCAGCCTGATCGAAGCGGCCGACCGGATCCTGCCGGCCTTGCAACCGCGCTTGTCGCACGCGACCGAGCAATTGCTGGCGAAGCTGGGCGTCCACGTTTTCACCAGCTCCAAGGTGATGGAGGTGATGCCCACCGGCATTCGGCTGGCTGATGGCCGGGTGATCGAGTCCGAACTGGTGGTCTGGGCTGCCGGCGTCAAGGCGCCTGATTTCCTGCGGGATTTCGGCGGGCTTGAGACCAATCGGCTCAACCAGCTCGTCGTTGAGCCAACACTGCAAACCACGCGTGATGCCGATATTTTCGCGCTGGGTGACTGCGCCGCCTGCCCCTTGGCGAACGACGCGGGCGGGCGCGATGGCAACGTCCCGCCACGTGCACAGGCCGCCCATCAGCAGGCATCCCATCTCGTGGTTCAGATCAGACGCCGACTTGCCAACAAGCCGCTTGAGGCCTACCACTACCGGGACTTCGGTTCGCTGGTCTCACTGGGCAAGTTCAGCACTGTCGGCAACATGATGGGCGGACTGATCGGCAAGAACCTGATGATCGAAGGCTATTTTGCAAAGCTGATGTACCTCTCCCTGTACAAGCTGCATGAACTCGCAATTCATGGGGTATCGAAAACCTCGCTCAATACCCTCGCCAGGCTGATCTCGCGGCAGACCAATCCGACCGTCAAGTTGCATTGAAACCTGTCTCGCGCGACGGCAACTGACGGGCCGCCGCGTACACGAGCAGGCAGACGATCTCTGCTACGCTACTTGAGCCGTCTCCTGACTCACTCGCATCACGCCCCTGACATGCTCGCCCGACTGCTGCCCCGTGAAGGGCGTTTTTTCGATCTCTTCAATCAGCATGCTGACCGGATCGTCGACGGCGCTCATCATCTGGTGCACCTGATGGAGCACTACAGCGACCCGGTGCTGCGCGAGCGCGAGATCCAGGCGATCGACGAGATCGAGAATTCAGGTGACAAAGTCACCCGCGAAACCGTGGCGCTGCTGCACAAGACCTTCATCACGCCCTTTGATCGCGACGACGTCCACAAGCTGATCACGCGCATGGACGACATTCTCGACCTCACCCAGGATGTCGCCGAGTCGGTGATGCTCTACAACATTCAGACCATGACCCCGGAGGCGGTCCAGCTCGCCTCGCTCGCGCAAATGTGCTGCGAGCGGGTGCGCTCGGCAGTCAACCTGCTATCGGATATGACTAACGCCGGCGCCATCCTGAAGCTGTGCATCGAAATCGACCGCCTCGAATCCGATGCCGACCGGGTCATGCGTTCAGCGATGTCGAAGCTCTTTCACGAAGAACCGGACGTGCGTCAGCTGATCAAGCTCAAGGCGATCTACGAATTGCTCGAGTCACTCACCGACCGCTGCGAAGACGTGGCCAACATCATCGAAGGCGTCGTGCTCGAGAACGCCTGAGCGGCACTCCCGAGCACCCTGCGCCTATCCGACCGTCGCTGCCATGCATACCGCCTCGATCAGCCTGAATGTGCTGATCTGTCTGGTTGCGCTGGCGCTGGTCTTCGATTTCATGAACGGCTTTCATGACGCCGCCAACTCGATTGCGACGATTGTCTCGACCGGTGTGCTCAAGCCTTATCAGGCGGTTGTCTGGGCTGCGCTCTTCAATCTGCTGGCCATCGCGGTCTTCGGATTTCATGTGGCCGGAACGGTTGGCACCGGCATCGTCGATCCCTATGCCATTGATCATCAGGTGATCTTCGCGGCGCTGCTCGCAGCCATTGCCTGGAATCTGTTCACCTGGCGGATGGGTACGCCTTCGAGTTCGTCCCATGCGCTGATCGGCGGACTGATCGGCGCGACACTGGCCAAAGCCGGCCTGTCGGCGTTGATCGGCGCGGGCATCGTTCGCACCGCGGCGTTCATCGTGCTGTCGCCGCTCTTCGGATTCGTGCTTGGCATCGTCCTGATGGTGCTGATGGGATGGGTGCTCAGAGGCGCGACCGTTCGCGGTGCCGATCGCTGGATGCGCCGTCTGCAGCTTGTCTCGTCGGCGCTCTACAGCCTGGGACACGGCGGCAATGACGCGCAAAAAACCATGGGCGTGATCTGGCTGATGCTGATTGCAGCCGGCATAACCGAGCCTGATCGCCTGCCTGCCTGGGTGGTCATCGTCTGTTATTTCACCATCGCGCTGGGTACGCTTTTCGGCGGCTGGCGAATCGTGCGCACCATGGGTCAGCGCATTACGCGGCTGCGTCCGGTCGGCGGCTTTTGCGCCGAGACCAGTGGCGCAGTCATGCTCTTTATCGCGTCGTCCGCCGGCATACCGGTCTCAAGCACTCACACGATTACCAGCGCAATCGTCGGCGTCGGCGCGGCCAACCGGGTCTCGGCGGTCAGATGGGGGGTTGCCGGCCACCTGATCTGGATCTGGGCGCTCACCCTACCGGCCACAGCGCTGATGGCAGCCATTGGCTGGGCTGTCAGCGGCTGGTTCTTCCAAGCAGGATAAGGCCCCTGAGGCCCTGATTGACCATCATGTCCGACACCCCTGACACCGACCAGCTCTGGCTCGAATTGCCGCCGATTTCACCGAAGGCTCCGCCTCGCTTGCTGGTCTTCCTGCATCCGGCCGGCGCCTCGCCCGAAGCCTTTGCGCCGGTCGCAATCGCATGGCAACTGAAGTTTCCGGGCGCAACCGGCATCGTGCTGCAGGGTCTGCGCCATATTGGTCGGCACACCGACTGGTTCGACGCCAGCGATGTCGACGGTCAGGGCGCGCAGCGGCTGCAAGCCGCCTGCGAACTCATTCTCAGCCGCATCGCCGCGCTTCAGGCCCAGCTCGGTATCGGGCCGCAGCAGACCGTGGTGATCGGACACGGCCAGGGTGCCACCGTCGCACTCGAATGCGCGCGATTGCAGCCTGACGCGATGTCAATCGTCGCTGCCTATGGCGCTCGGCTGATGACGCCGATCGCCCCTCAGGAGCGCCTCTCGACGGTCATTCACCTGATGCATGGCGAATTCGACAGTGTCGTGCCGGTCGTCTACGGTATGCGCGCCTACCGCGGTCTGCTCGCTGTCGGCGCGGACGTCACGTTCGATGTCGTCGAAGGCGAAGCCCATGTGATCGGGCAGGACATGGTCAACCTGGGCACCACGCGGGTCATGCAGACCCTCTTTCGAGGGCGACGCGCCCGCGGGCGCCCGACGATCCACTGAGCGTCATCGATCCACTGAGACCCGACAATCGACCGGGACCCGACGAGACCGGCGTCGGATCTCGACGGGAGGTCCGGCTCAGAGGTCCCTGAAGGCGATCCGGGCCTGCTCGAGGGTGAAGTCAACCTCGGCATCGCCATGAACCGACGAGAAGAAGAAAGCCTCAACCGGCGACGGCGGGAAATAGACACCCGCTTCGAGCATGCGGTGGTAGAAGCGCTTGAAGCGCTCGACATCCTGGGTCATGACCTCGGCATAGCTTTGCGGCACCGTCGGCATCATGTAAATGCCGGCCATGGTGCCGAGTTGCTGCGCACTGAAGGGCACACCGGCCGCCGCTGCCGCCTCACGCAGCCCGGCAATCAGGCGCCCAAGACGAGCCACCACCGGATCATAAAACCCCGGTGCCGAGATCAGTTCGAGCGTTGCCAGACCAGCGGCCATCGCGATCGGGTTGCCCGACAGCGTGCCGGCCTGATAGACCGGCCCAAGCGGCGCCATCATCTCCATGACGGCCGCCGGGCCACCAATCGCACCAACCGGCATACCGCCGCCGATCACCTTGCCGAAGGCGGTCATATCGGGAATCACGCCGCTGACCTGCTGCATGCCACCGAGCGCGACGCGAAAACCGGTCATGACCTCATCAAAGATCAGCAGCGCACCGTCGGCGCTGCACAGCGCGCGCAAGCCCTCGAGAAAGCCCTTCTGCGGCAGGATCAGATTCATGTTGCCGGCAGCCGGCTCGATCATCACGCAGGCAATCTGCCCCGGGTGCGCATCAAAGAGCGCCTTGACGCTGGACAGATCATTGAACTGGGCCACCAGGGTATGCCGAGCCAGATCCTCGGGCACGCCTGCCGAACTCGGCTGCCCGAAAGCGAGCGCGCCGCTGCCGGCCTTGACCAGCAGGCTGTCGGCGGTACCGTGATAGCAGCCTTCAAATTTCAGAATCTTGGTGCGTCCGGTAAAGCCTCTGGCCAGGCGCAGCGCCGACATCGCCGCCTCGGTCCCCGAACTGGTGAAGCGCACCCGCTCGACATGCGAAAACAGCGAGCAGATGCGCTCGGCGAGTTCGGTCTCCATGACATTGGGCGCACCATATGACAGGCCACGACCTGCGGCATCGCGAACCCGCTCGAGCACCAGCGGATGCGAATGGCCGACGATCATCGGCCCCCACGACCCGAGGTAATCGACATAGCGCTTGCCTTCGACATCCCAGAGATAGGCGCCGTCGGCGCGGGCAATGAAGCGCGGTGTTCCACCGACGGCTCTGAATGCCCGAACCGCCGAATTGACGCCACCCACCAGCACCTTTTGAGCGCGGTCGAATTCCTGCTGATTGCTGCCCATGACGTCCCCTTCTGGCCGTGTCTGTGCCGGCGCGATGTTGAATGAGCGCCCTCGAATCAGGCGCCCGGATTATTTGGCAAAGAGCCGTGACGGATCGGCAAAGGCCTTGAACTCGATCGCATTTCCGGACGGATCGAGAAAGAACATGGTTGCCTGTTCGCCGACCTCACCCTTGAAGCGCACATGCGGCTCGATGATGAACTTGACCGCTGCAGCACGCAGTTTATCTGCCAGTGCAGTCCAGTCCTGCATGCCCAACACGACACCAAAGTGACGCACCGGCACGTTGTCGCCGTCGACCGCGTTGGTCGCCCGGTGGCCTGCCTGATCGGGCGACAGATGCGCAACGATCTGATGACCATAGAGGTCAAAGTCGATCCAGTCGGGTGAACTGCGGCCTTCGGGGCATCCGAGCAGACCGCCGTAGAAGGCGCGGGCCGCCTGCAGGTCATCGACCGGGAAGGCGAGATGAAACGGCTGTGAAACAGCGTATCCGGACACGGCTTTTCCTTGCGTTGAGGCTACTGGAAGAATTCCTTGACCTTGTCTTTCCAGGACCGGGTCTGCGGGCTGTGTCGCTCATCTTTCAGGGTTGCGTCGAGCTCGCGCAGCAGCGTCCGCTGCTTTTCGGTGAGCCGGATCGGTGTCTCGACGATCAGATGCGCATAGAGGTCGCCCGGATAACTCGAACGCACGCCCTTGATCCCCTTGCCCCGCAGGCGAAAGGTCTTGCCGGTCTGAGTCCCCTCGGGCAACTCGATTTCGGCATCACCCGCCAGCGTCGGCACCTTGATCGTCCCACCGAGCGCCGCGGTGGTGACGGTCGTCGCAACCTGGCAATGAAGATCATCACCGTCTCGCTTGAAGACCGGATGTTCCTTGGCGTGGATCTCGACATAAAGATCTCCCGACGGCCCGCCATTAATGCCGGGCTCGCCGTTGCCTGCAGAGCGGATCCGCATGCCGTCGTCGATGCCCGCTGGAATCTTGACCTGCAAAGTGCGTGTCCGCTTGATCCGGCCGGCGCCTTCGCAGGGCTCGCACGGGTCGGACACGGTCTTGCCGCTGCCGTGACACGCTGGGCAGGTCTGCTGAATGGAGAAGAAGCCCTGCTGCACCCGCACCGCACCCTGACCATTGCAGGTGCGACAGGTCTGAGGCTTGGTGCCGGGCTTGGCGCCACTTCCGCTGCACGTCTCGCAGGCATCCCACGAGGGAACGCGGATCTCGGTTTCGAAGCCTGCGGCAGCCTGCTCGAGCGTGATGTCCATGGCGTAGCGCAGGTCGGCTCCCCGGTAGACGCTGTTGCGCTGCCCGCGACCTGCCTGTGTCGCCCCAAAGATGTCGCCAAAGATATCGCCGAACACATCGCCGAACCCGCCGCCAAATCCCTGGCCGCCCTGGCCGCCTCCGGCATTGGGGTCGACACCCGCATGGCCGAAGCGGTCATAGGCCTGCCGTTTGGCGCTGTCGGAAAGCATCTCGTAGGCCTCTTTGGCCTCCTTGAACTTCTCCTCGGACTCTTTGCTATCCGGATTGCGATCCGGATGAAACTTCATGGCGAGCTTGCGATAGGCCTTCTTGATGTCATCGTCTGATGCGTCCTTGGCCACACCAAGGATGTCGTAGTAATCACGCTTCGCCATTGCTTATTCCGTTGAACACCGAAAATGAGCCACGCGGGCGCGAGGCGCCGCAGATTATGACCGGGATTGCCCCGGTTGACCTGCCTGCCCCGCACCCGCGTGCTGAATCACACCTTTGCCAAGACTCAAGCGTCGCGCTTGACCTCTTTGAATTCGGCGTCGACCACGTCCTCATCATGGGACGACCCCTTTGCCGCCGAAGCCTCGGCACCCGCCGGCGCCGCGCCTGCCTGCTGCTCGGCATAAGCCTTTTCACCGAGTTTTTGCGAGGCGGTCATCAGGGCCGCAGACGCTGCCTCGATCTGCTCCTTGTCTTCGGTCTGGATCGCTTCCTGGGCGGTCTTGACCGCGGCTTCGATCGTGGCCTTCTCATCGGCAGACAGCTTCTCACCATGCTCGGCAAGGGACTTGCCGACCGTGTGAATCAGGGCTTCGGTCTGATTGCGCGACTCGACAAGTTCACGGCGCTTGTGATCATCTTCGGCATTGGCCTCGGCATCTTTGACCATGCGCTGAATCTCGGCCTCGGTCAGACCCGAATTGGCCTTGATGGTGATCTTGTTCTCCTTGCCGCTGGCCTTGTCCTTGGCCGAGACATGCAGGATGCCGTTGGCGTCGGTATCGAAGGTCACCTCGATCTGAGGCATGCCGCGAGGAGCGGGCGGGATGCCTTCGAGATTGAACTCACCCAGCAGCTTGTTGCCGGCGGCCATTTCACGCTCCCCCTGGAACACCTTGATGGTGACGGCCGGCTGATTGTCGTCAGCCGTCGAGAAGGTCTGCGAGAACTTGGTCGGGATGGTGGTGTTCTTCGTGATCATCTTGGTCATGACACCGCCCAGCGTCTCGATGCCGAGCGACAGCGGCGTGACGTCGAGCAGCAGCACGTCCTTGCGTTCGCCAGAGAGCACCGAACCCTGCACTGCTGCGCCGACTGCCACCGCTTCATCAGGATTGACATCCTTGCGCGGCTCCTTGCCGAAGAAGGTCTTGACCTGCTCCTGCACTTTGGGCATCCGCGTCATGCCACCCACCAGAATGACGTCATCGATCTCGGACACCTTGACGCCGGCATCCTTGATCGCGATGCGGCAAGGCTCCATGGTCTTTTCGACCAGCTCGTCGACCAGGGCCTCGAACTTCGCCCGAGTGAGCTTCAGGTTGAGGTGCTTGGGGCCGCTCGCATCGGCAGTGATGTAGGGCAGATTGATCTCGGTCTGTTGGGCCGAGGAAAGCTCGATTTTGGCCTTTTCGGCAGCGTCTTTCAGGCGCTGAAGTGCGAGCACATCCTTGCCCAGGTCAATCCCGGATTCCTTCTTGAACTCGGCGATCAGGTGATCAATGATCCGCTGGTCGAAGTCTTCGCCACCGAGGAAGGTATCGCCGTTGGTCGAGAGAACTTCGAACTGCATTTCGCCGTCGACGTCGGCAATCTCGATGATCGACACGTCAAAGGTGCCGCCGCCCAGGTCATAGACCGCGATTTTGCGGTCCTTGCCGCCGCCCTTATCCAGACCGAAGGCGAGTGCCGCAGCCGTCGGCTCATTGATGATGCGCTTGACCTCGAGGCCGGCGATTCGGCCGGCGTCTTTGGTTGCCTGACGCTGGGCATCGTTGAAATAGGCCGGCACGGTGATCACCGCTTCGGTCACTTCCTCGCCAAGGTAGTCCTCGGCGGTCTTTTTCATCTTGCGAAGCACCTCGGCAGACACCTGCGGGGGCGCAATCTTCTTGTCGCGCACCTGCACCCAGGCGTCGCCGTTATCGGCCTTAGCGATGGTGTAGGGCATCAGCGAGATGTCCTTCTGAACCTCTTTTTCCTGGAATTTTCGTCCGATCAGTCGCTTGACCGCATAGAGGGTGTTGCGCGGATTGGTGACCGCCTGGCGCTTGGCAGGGGCGCCGACCAGCACCTCGCCATCTTCCATGTAGGCGATGATCGAAGGCGTGGTGCGAGCACCCTCAGCGTTTTCGATGACCTTGGGCTGACCGCCCTCCATGACCGCCACGCACGAATTGGTCGTGCCGAGGTCGATTCCAATGATCTTGCCCATTTTTTGATCCTGTAGAAAAGTTGAATAAGTGGCTGATACCTTGGTGTCAGGGCGGTGAAATCAAGTGCCGCTGCTGACGGCCACCATGGCGGGGCGCAGCACGCGGTCGTTGATCAGGAACCCTTTCTGAAGAACCGCGACCACATGATTGGCGGGCACATCGGGCGCCGGGACCATCGAGATCGCCTGATGCCGGTTGGGGTCGAACTTTTCACCAACCGGATCGATCGCCTGCAGCTTGTGACGCTCGAAGGCGACCGACATCAGGCGCAATGTGGCCTCGACGCCTTCGCGCAAGCTGTCAATCGATGGGGAGTCGACCTTGAGTGCCATCTCAAGACTGTCGCGTACCGGCAGCAGGCTTTCGGCAAAGCCTTCGATCGCGAACTTGTGGGCAGCAGCCACATCGGCCTGCGCACGCTTGCGCAGGTTTTCGACATCAGCCCGCGAGCGCAGGGCCATGTCCATGTACTCGGCGGCCTTGGCCTGCGCCTCAAGCAACTGGGCCTGCACAGACCCGTCGGCTGCCGGCGGGTCCGCGGCAGCGTCAGTGGTGTGCGAGCCGGCCGAGCCTGGCAGACCGGAAGCATCAGCGGAAGCATCAGCGGAAGAATCGGGAGTTGGTTCGGCCATCGATTTATCTTTTTTGATCAGTGACTTGCGATTGATTGTCAGTGCTTGGAACAAATTCTCCGAAAGCAACTGGGGTCATTTCTCAGGATTTCAAGTGTCTTCGCAGGCAACAGGTAATATCCGATGCGGTTTGGGCTGACCGGCTTTCAAAACGCACCATTCAACCATCAAGGAGCATTCATCATGGGTCTGCTGTCTTTCTTCAAAGATGCGGGTGAAAAACTTTTCGGCAAAGGCGAGGCTCAGGCCGCGCAACAAGCTGCCGCAAAAGATCCGAGCCCCGAAAAACTTGCCGCCGCCAACGATGCCGCCGCCAAGGCCATCGAAACCTACATCCGCTCGATGAATCTCGACGCGACCGGGCTGATGGTCGACTACGACGGGACCAACAGCACGGTAACGGTTCGCGGCATCGCGCCCGACCAGGCGACACGCGAGAAAATCGTCCTGTGCTGCGGCAACGTCGCCGGTGTCGGCTCGGTCAACGATCAGCTCACGGTCGAAGTGCCGGTTGACGAGTCGCAGTACTACACCGTCAAGAGCGGCGACTCGCTGTCGAAGATCGCCCAGCAGTTCTATGGCAACGGCAACGCTTACATGCAGATCTTCGAGGCCAACAAGCCGATGCTCTCGCATCCTGACAAGATCTATCCGGGTCAGAACCTTCGCATTCCGCCCAAGGCCTGATCGGCGCTGGCATCCCGCCTGCCGCCGCGACGTTTCCGCCTGACCTGTCGCCCATCGCCTGACGTGCGATGGGCGGGCCACACTGCTCAGCTCAGAGCACCAAGCGCCATTGCACGGTCCCGACGCTGTCTCAGTGCATCGTCATCGGATTGGCGGCCAACTGCAGAGTCGGTGGTCGGCCATCCTGAAAGCTGGGCTTCGACCAGTGAGGCGAGCGCATCGATGAACACCGGCGCTTCGTTGAGGCACGGGATATACCGAAACTGCTGACCACCGGCCTTGAGAAAAGCCGACTTCGCCTCGATCGAAATTTCCTCAAGTGTCTCGAGGCAATCGACCACGAAGCCCGGGCAAAGCACATCAACCTCGCGCACTCCCTCGCGAGCAAGCGCTTCAAGCGTCGGCTCGGTATAGGGCTGCAGCCATTGCGCTTTTCCAAAACGGGACTGAAAGGTCACGACCCACTGATCGCGATTGAGCCCCAGTTGTTCGGCAAGCAGCCGGGCTGTTACCAGGCACTCGCAGTGGTAGGGGTCGC
>Ga0114962_10000591_pt1 | contig 32169 bp, 45 predicted proteins | sample C_130820_MF_Meta_FD_87017 | JGI IMG/M metagenome (GOLD analysis project Ga0114962, IMG submission 87017) | Freshwater microbial communities from Lake Croche, Canada to study carbon cycling - C_130820_MF_MetaG | ecosystem: Environmental > Aquatic > Freshwater > Lake | place: Lake Croche, Canada...
GTCAATGTGTTCAAGTTCTAAAGGAAGTCGATTACCTCTCCACTGGTCACTTGTACCACACTCTTCACATTTATTGTTACGTTCGTGTAACAATCTTTTACGCAATGCACCTTGTGCCATTTCCTCGTAAGGTCGATTCCACGAATTTTTTAAATTTGCTACTTGTACTTTCTTTTGCTTGGCATTAAAATCATATTTTAAATTTTTCTTTGCTTGAAGCTGTTTTCTTTCGTCAGCTGTAAAATTAGCGTAAAATTCTAAATTAGATTTACTTTTTTTCTCATTTGTTTCTGCACTAAAATTTCTGCTATTAGCACAACTTCTACTACAGTACATTCCACCTTTTTCATGTGGCGTACTACATTTAGGACACAGTTTCATATCGAACCTCCAGTAGTATTTAGCAAATACATCCCTGGTTCAACATATTATTGTTTGGTGCCCCTTGATGGAATCAAACCACCGACTGATGCTTACAAGGCAACTGTTATGTCATTTAACTAAAGGGGCCTAACTATTACGCCAACTTACGTTCAGAAAGAATTTGGCTGAAACGATCTGCGCCAAAACTAGCTGCCCAAGCATCTGGCTTGACCATGGGAACAACATTACATGTACCTTTTATATATCCAATCGCTTGTGCTATGACACAATTTGATCCATGTAATTCATCCGGATTTAGATCCAAATGCACTTCAACATCACGATCCTCAAGTACATCTGCTAACTTTTGGAACAAGGCAGAAACCTTGTAAACCTCGTTCATTAAACGCATCGCCGGTTTGTTTCGGCGTTGATCATAGTCGCGTTCTCTAGTAACCTCACCAAAAATCCGGCAACCATGTTTGCCATCTATATGTACCACAACCACAGCGGCATAATCAGCAAACCAAGTGCCACGTATGTTAACACGTTCCGAGTCACAGCCTAGATAAATTTTAGTTTCTGGAGACTGTGCATCTATAAACGTTTTTAGTTCTACCACATCGATCTTTCTCATGCTTCATCTCCTTTTAAAATATTGGCGACGGATTACGGCATCGAACCGCACTTGGGGGCTTTGGAGGCCCTTAGTTCCCCTGAACAATCCGCCATAATTATGTTTTTAAGGCTGCGATCTACTAAGTGCTCTAATGGATTCGAACCATTTTCTCCGCCCTTGTCAGGAGCACATTGATCCACAATGCTAATAGCACACATACACGCGAACGTATGGTAGATTTTGCCTTCTGTTGCTTCGCGCATCAACAGCCTTAAAAACACAACAACTTGGTGGAAACAGATGGAGTCAAACCATCCTGGTCTTCCTTATGAGGGAAGTGCATAGTCGCTCTGCCATGCTTCCTAAATATTGGTCCGAATGGAGAGATTTGAACTCCCGACATCCTGCTCCCAAAGCAGGCGGTCTACCAGGCTGACCTACACTCGGTTAAAACTTTGGCGGTCTCAGGGGGTAACGATCCCCCTCCTCAGCAGTGACAGTGCTGTGTGCGTCCATGAACACCTTGCGACCTAAATCTTGGAACATCGGGAGGGATTCGAACCCCCGGCTTTCAGGATTTGCAATCCCGTGCATTTGACCTCTCTGCCACCGATGCATATATTGAAAGCATGTTACTACACCATATTGAAACACACTATACAACAGGTTTAGGTCTGCTTCTATATCCTGTCACGGCTTAGTATGAAGTTATCTCTGGACCTCGGCCGTAATGTGTTTCAATATGGAGTCATTAAATGACCCCTTCAAATTGTTAAAGAACAGTACTACTAAGCAAACAGTATAGCAGGTTGTGTATTACTGGTCAACCTAATAATTGGCGTCTCTACCCGGCGACGATCCGGGTCCGCCACCGTGAAAGGGTGGTGATCTAACCAACGTAATCTATAGAGACTTTGATAATTGGTACCCGGTAGAGGTAACGATCCTCTGTCGCACGATTATCGGCCATGTGCTCTACCATTGAGCTAACCGGGTATATTGAATTTTGTTTATCGTTTGTAGTGTCCAAGCTACTTGCTGAACTTACTTGACGTAAGTCTGCTACGGGCATCAGGTACAGTAACAAGTGTCTTGGTCAGACTCGCCACTCACATATGGGTAACCGTACACACATAAACAAAAACTTGGCGGAAGCGGTGGGATTCGAACCCACGGACCTTTTACAGCCGACAGTTTTCAAGACTGTTTCCTTAAGCCGGACTCAGACACACTTCCATGTTTGGTGCCTCGTTAGAGAATCGAACTCTCATCAACGGTATGTAACACCGCTATTCTACCATTAAACTACCGAGGCATATATTTGGAGCGAGGTATAGGAATTGGACCTATGTTTCGACATTGGCAATGTCGTGTTCTGCCATTGAACTAACCCAGCATTTGGTACCCCAACCGAGACTCGAACTCGGATGCTTTCGCACATGCTCCTAAGGCATGCGTGTCTTCCAATTCCACCATCGGGGTATATATTTGGTGCAACCTCCAGGAATCGAACCTGGTTTTCCTGTGTTTCAAACAGTTTCCATGACCACATCGGATAAAGTTGCATTAGTACAAGACACCTCGGGGGTGACCACTGAGGATCAAACTCAGATCAGCAGGACCACAACCTACGGCTTTATCATTAAGCTATGGTCACACCCAAGGTGTCTTTGTATTGGTGCGACCGGAGAGATTCGAACTCCCAACCTCAAGTTTCGAAGACTTGCTTTCTATCCAGTTGAATTACGGTCGCATTGTTTGGTAGGGGATACAGGGATCGAACCTGTGCATCACGGAGTCAAAGTCCGTTGCCGTTCCGCTTGGCTAATCCCCTACAGGAAAAATTGATGCCTAGACGATTGCATCTGGTGTTTTACGTCTGCTGTTTCTTCATGCGAGTTCCTTACCAAGAAGATGCAGTAAAAGAATGGCTCATTCACGCTAGAGGTTTGCTTTCTACCTCAACTCACTTTCGCTAGTGTTTGCGGGCTATCTGCCGCAACTCAGATTAATTGGTTCTAAATACATACCTAAATAAATAATCTATGTCAAAAGAAAGAATATCTTCATTCATACGTCGACGTGTACTTGAACGCGATGGATTGCGTTGTGTATACTGTGATCTTGATTTAAATAATTTAGAGATACATTTAGATCATGTTATTCCAGAATCACAAGGTGGAACAACAACTTATGAAAATCTACAAGTAACTTGTAGGAAATGCAATCTGGAAAAAGGTGTTTTAACCGAAAGCGAATTTGAAAATAAACTTCGCACCAGGGCAGAAAACATCCTACATAGATTGGGACCTAGATAATAACAAATGTATATGGTGGAGCCCATAGGATTCGAACCTATTCACCAATGGAACCGGGTTACAGCCGGCTTCGACTCTCCAACTTCGACGGGACTCCAAGACACACTCTTTCGAATGTGTATAGTGAAGCAGACTCGGCTATTTCCAGTAGGTTTCTTAGGCCCGCCAGCAGTACCAAGTATGCTTCACTATGCTGGTTCTTACTTGCGCGTTATCGCCACGCTTTCATACCCACAGCACGCCTGTTCGCCCATGTTTTAAGTGCAGGCTAGGACCACGTTTCCTATCACACTTGCTGCATTACCACACTACAAAAACAAAACCCCGGAGTTTTTAGGTCCGGGGTCTTTAATTAGATTACTGTAGAAATAATATTCTAATTAAAAACCCCACTTGGTTCGAGATCACGTGAATTTAAAAAATTCGCCCAATAGGTCTGGCCGCCTGTAATGGGCTGTTTGGATATCGTCATATGTGTATAAGTGTTCATTTTTGAAATCTAATTCCTTATTAGCTGCTATTATAGCAGTGAATTAATACTTTGTCAACTACTTGTTGCTATTCTATTTAGTCCTGCAAAATCAATGATTTAATAAAAACTCTGGATTTTTAGGTCCAGAGTTCTTCATAACGTTTTATTGCCTTTAACCTTGCAATTACTAATCTCAATCGGATATGATCCGAAAGTTCCACATCATCTGATTCAACTTGTAATGCCCTGGATCCGACTAATAAATCTAACTCATCGGATCCAGGGACACCATTATCTTTTTCGTTGAGATTACTTAGCGGCAGCTGGTGCAGCAGGAGCAGCTGGTGCTGTTTTGGCCGCAGGTGCCGCACTTTTGGTATCGGCTTTCTTGTCAGCTTTTTTAACTGCTTTCTTATCAGCTTTCTTTTCTGTTTTTGCAGGAGCAGCTGGGGCAGATGCTTCGACTTTCACTTTAGGAGTATCAGCAGCAAAAGCGGTTAGGGCGAACATAGTTGCAACGATTGCGATAATGGTTTTCATTTTATATCTTTCTTTAGGTTAGGCACAAACAATTTGTCTGTGTATATAATTAACGCTTTACTGTGTACTTCAGTTGACAAGAATCCAAATAAATTTACCTCAATTTATTCAAATAGTCTCGACCAACCAAACCGGCTTCGATTTCCTTCAATGCAGTCACAACAGGACCATTACGTCCCGGCACCATGATCTTGCTGCCCTGATTAATTTCCCGGGCCCGGGCAGCAGCAATCAAGATAACATCATAGTGATTGCCAATTTTATCAATTGCTTCGCGGCCTGTGGTTGCAGTTATAGGTTTTTTACGGATTTCCATTTGTGATCCTTGTCGTATTAAAATACAATTATAGCAGAGTAATTATTAGAAGTCAAGCGTTTTTGGTAATATACTCGTAATTTACAGTTTCGGAATTTTCGCTTAGTACAAATGCACCATTTTTTATATGGAAGCGTCTGGCCATCTCTGTCTTTGGACTTAGGGTGACAAACCGTGTGATATTTGGAAATTCTTCCTGTATCCTTGCCACAGTGGCCCGCAGCAGATCCACCCCAGCCCCGGGTGCATAACTCCAGATGGTATAAAACACAGCCACAGTTATCAACCCAGCAGTCAGATGTAAATCGGATACTGTCTGCGGCACCCGATCCATAAGGCTTACACATATCATTGCAAGTGGACGTTCATCTACCAGAGTACCGACAAACTTGTTTGTTCCAACGCGAAATTCGCGTGGAATCTCAGGACGTACTGGATCATCCTTGATATAATCAAGCAAAGGATCGTTAGCGTCGGTGATAAAATTCAATTGCATATCTGTATATATCTCTATTTCAATACAATGTTTTTATTAGATATGCAATTGAAAATTTATATCATTGTTTGGCTACCACAGGGGTAGCAACACGTTTCCAATGAGCTGCTTGAAAGTCAAACCAGGGCACTAATTCACTATCGGGCATTTGATTATTGGGTATACAGTAGTCCAAGGCATTAGATTTCTTAACCGATTCGGTTCGCGCAGCTTTGACAAAGATAATACGAATATCTTTAAATTTATCATCAGGAAATTGTTTAGATACAAATAAACTTTGCGGAGTATTCATATCCTTTAAAGCTGTTGAAAATCCTTGTGTGTACAGCAGCGGTATATTTTTGATTTGATCTATACCAGTAGTGCCTAATAGATAAGCCTGTTTACCAAATTTCTTAGAATCTGACCATTGTTCTGCATCGGCTACAAAACCAACAGCAAAATCTGTCGACCCTTGAATAGTGGATGTGACTGCTTCTGATGTACTCTTAAATGCCAGAATTTCTATGTTAGGAAATTTCTCTGCAATTTGCACCGCCACCAGGTGTGTTGTTCCACCATTGCCACTATGTCCAATTGTGAGTGGTTTGTCTTTTGGCACATCATTCCAAGATTTATATTTTCCTGATATAATAACAAACGGAGCCAAACACATGGGCATTAATGCTTTGAATAATTGTGGATTATGGCTACCTTCGGGATAGAAAATTGGACGTATAAACAATGCCGAACTATTAGCTAAAATAGTATTTGGATAGGATTCAACAGTTCTAGCTGCGATAGATCCGCCAGCACCGGGTTTATAGTCTACAATAAAATGATATTTGTTTTGTAATTTATTAGATTCTTCAGCCAACAGGCGGTAAAAATTTGCCGCCTGATCGCTTGCTGTCCAACTATACAGAATTGTAACTGTTTCTGCTGCAATGGTTGGCAAACTAAATGCGGCCAACAATATTATGGCAATAATTTTTTTCATGTTGAAATCTCCTAGTTAGTAGTAGTTGGCTGGCAGAAGGATTCTGCTACGGTTGGCGTGCTTGACATAATATGCAAGTAAATGGATTATTATCCAATGCGTCATTTTATACCGACGTTAACTGAATGTTAGCGTTGCATTAATATTTATTACGACAGATAGATATACTAAAATAATTAGATTGCGGTTAAACAACCTAATTATTTAATTTAGGATTTTTTAATTTTATCAATTAGTCCCGGAGTAAACGTTGGGCCAAACTTGTCGTACACTATCTTAGTCTTTTGTTTCCAATCATTTATTTCGTTAATGGTTGGCTCAATCACATCAATACCATCGTCTATAAGTTGTTGCTTAGCCAATTGCCCATCTTTAATTGTTACTTCCCGTTCACGACGTCCGGCTTTGATAGCCGCATCCTTGATCACTGCTTGAACTTCGGGACTAAGTGTTTTCCAAAAATCATCACGCATAATCATAGTTGTTAGAAATAAACTGTGTTTGCTGTCAATCACTGTTTTGCTGACTGAATTTTGGCCTAACGGATAAATCCGACTGTACACAGTCTCCCCACCTTCACAGTCACCTTCAATGATATGAGCCCGGGTATCCTCTGTTTCACAAACAAATACCTCGGCACCCAACACTCTGAATGTTTCTTGAGCTACAGGATTGCGATTAGTTCTTATCTTCATTTGCTACCTAGCTCTTTAAGAGTACTAATTTTCTTATTGGCAATAATATTACGAAAGCCACCCGAGTATGTAAATGCCATACCACGTACATTAGATTTTTTCGTAATTTTTTCCAATAAAGACTCTCCAACTTCGCCTTCTAATACACGAGTTGCATGGGCATGATCTTCAAAAATAAATGGCATTTCAAGTGCTAACATATCATGTTCAATTTCTTCGGCCAACCATGTAGTATACATTTGACTCATTTCAATTTTTCCCTGCTCCATCAGATCTAATAGATCATGTTTAGTAACTATCACTCCGTCATTGTACTTCATGCTGTATTCGCCAAGTGTCATGACTTCTACTTCGATTTTTTCTGCTGACTGTGCTGCATTAACAAACTCTTGAAAATCTTTAGCGGCGCGTACAAACAAGCTAAGTGGTTCGTGTGCAATCACCCAGCGTATTTTAGTAGTTTTGCTCATTTAATTAACTCCAATAAAGTGTTTGGTGCTCGCAGAGTATTACTCTACCACGGACGGCGTTCCAGCGTATCACACTGGTAAAAGGATAAACTATCCAAAGCGTCTTTATTCCGGCGTCGACCCTTGTCGGCGCTGCTTGTTATTTAGTCATATTTAGAATCTAAAATGTAGATTAGTACCGGGATCTTCAAAGCTAGCCTCACCAAGATAATAAAATGGTGAAATAAACGCTACAAATCCAACTGGATTACCCATTTCCTTGTTAAAATATTTATTGTCAATATTACCTACTAGGTATTTTAATCCTGCTTGCCATGCATTCCACGCATACGTTTCTTTAAAGTTTTGATAAAACCAATTATCCATCTCGTTATAGAAACTATTGGTAGGTTTACTAGTTTGAAATAATGTCATATCATAATCAGGAAAGATTAGCGGTTTAATCAAATGCTCAAATGAAGTACGTTGAGCAAAACTATAATTTGGCCAACGTGTTAGATGTTGCAAATGCTGATTGCTGGGAAGCATAAACCATTTGGTAACCATATGTGCCTGTTTAGCTAATAATTTAGGCATATCTGGAGTCCAGAAAAAGTATTCGTTTACTACATTAGTATAATTGTCAAGATTGGGATTAGCACAATTGGCTTGCACATCCATAAAATACAAATACCATTTTTTGTCTTTAATACAGATTTTAGGTTTGTCAATTCCCCAAAGTATACAAGTTGATTTGCCACGATCTAGAAATAACTTGTGCTCGTCTACCGCTGCCACTGTATGTTTGAATAAGTGTCCAGGTTGAAAATAATCACGTGTTTGATAAACCCATGATTCATCATGCCTGCTCTTGAGCATATTTTCTGTATAGTCATGAAATGTAATTTTTGTTCTGGGATGATGAGTTGCGACCCAGTCCAACAACGGTTTTGCTGCATATCTATATTCACTTAATGTATTTTCCGGCTTGGTATTAAATGGATCATCGGATACATTTTTTTCGCCTAACTTTGGATATCGAAAAACTATTTCGTCAAGATGTATATTATTTTTTAAAAAAGCATACATGGTGGTGGTGGAATCGCCGCCACCAGAAAACTCTAATCGTATATAATCATATTTGTCACGCAGTTGTTGCGCCCGTAGCTTATATAAGGTGCGTAAATCTTCTGACGGCTCGATCGTCCAATTGATATCACCAAATATATCATGGTTGAAATGCCAAGTAGGAAATTGATTTGTATTTGTTGCGTCTATTAATGCCTCTGGCTTGCTGAAGAATTGTTTTGTACCGACGGTATAATACCCTAAACTTGGATTCTTTTCTAAATGTATCATTATTGTTTCGGCATAAAGTATAACAAACTAAAAATAATTGTTCTCATCGTAATCCTATATTGAATTAATAATTACTTATATACTTAAAGTTTCAGATATGAAAAATACAATCGATCATTGGCATCACGTTTGAACTCTAATAGCTTGAGTTTATACTTCTCAGCAAACTCTACAGCAATCTCAAACGTCCAAGGAAACACATCCACATACGGCCCGGTCTTGTGTGTAATTCCAGGATTGGCTCGCAAATAAAATTTTCCGCCAACCGCTAACAAGTCTACACAATGAGCAAACCGCTGTTCGATGTCGTCCCTGCTGTTGAAATTAATAGATCCCAATGCCAGTATATGATCATGACTGCCGGGTTTAATCTTATAGTCAAGAATATCAACTTGGTAATCAGCACAGTTATTGTACGGATCTATCCCTATTAGATTTGGTATACGCCCTTTGAATGGATGATATCCACATCCCACATCCAATACTGACTTAGGTTCTTCTTTTGTAATTGCCTCAGCCAACGACCACCCGGTATAATCATAGTCATTGGTTTTAGGTTTCCATATCTCACTAAAAAATCTCAGTATGTAACGTTCTGACAGATCGGCAACAACTTGTTCTAATGTTCCTATATATTCGCAAGGCAATGCTAGTTCAGCTTCCACAGCATCTTTAAACTTGCGATAGCGAGCTGGTGTCCAGGGCAAGTCTTGTAACAAGGTATCTGGTTTAAAAGAAATTCCATAATATTTGGGCAAATTAAATGCTTCTTGCAGATTTTTACGGATTAGGTTAAAAATTTTAGTATTCATATAGATTTTTCCATTGTTTAATAAATAACTTTATAGAAACATAAAAAATTACTTTGATTTTTGTTTTTTCTATAGTTATTTACACAAAGGACAAACATGAAGAAATTATTATTATCTATTCTCTTACTGCCAAGTTTAGCCATGGCATGGCAACCCACACGACCTGTCACAGTTATCTTTCCAAATGGGCCAGGTGCAGGCAACGAAATTAGTTTTAGATTTGTGGCAAGTATTGTAGAAAAGAAAACCAATGCTACATTTGCATCAGAATATAGGCCTGGTGCAGATGGCAATATTGCCATGAATCACTTCGCCACAGTACCTGCAGATGGCTACACTATTGCAGTGCCAGCTTGTCAGAGTAACTGGGTTACAGCAGATATCTGGTATAGTAATATGCTAAAATATGATGTTAACAGCTTTGAACCGGTGGCCAATATTGCACGTAGTCCATTGGCATTTTGGGCTAATACAAAAAGCAACATCAATACTCCAAAAGAATTAGCAGATGCAATCAAGAACAGCACACGTCCGATTGCTATTGCCATCGGCGGCGGCGGACATAGATTGGCTGCGGAGTACTTAACAGAAAGTTTAGGAGTGCCCGGCAGCAGAATAGAAGCAGTGATGTATAAAGGCCCAGCACAAGCATTACTGGATGTTATGGGTGGACATGTTGAATTTGGTGTAACACCGGTGGCTGTGGGCTGGCCGCATGTGCAAACTAGTAAATTAAAATTAATTGGTATTGCTAACGAATATCCGCTTAAAGGCTTAGAAAAAGCACAATTGATGAAAACAGTTGCACCCGGACTGTTTATACATGGATGCTGGAACATTGTGTTACCCAAAGGTACTCCGGCCGACGTGCAAGCTTGGTATCATGAACAGTTTGTGCCAGCTATACGCAGCAGTGAAGCTGCAGAAAAGTTTGCTGAAAATATGATGTTTATTACTCCGGCCGAGCACACACCCGAGGGTGTTAGAACAAGCATGGCACAGCTACGCAAGGTATGGCAACCTATTGCTAAAAAGGTCAAACCAGAATGAAATACATCTTTGTAAGTGGTGCACCCGGTTCTAAATGGAGCAGTGTTGTAAAGAATATCTACTATAGCCCAGACATCGATAGTTCTGACTATTCAGAAGAAAGAACTTATTGGCATGATGCATCCGGCATATATGATCTCATGCATCTGGGTGTTTATTGGGGACCTGCAATGGAGTTTGGTGATTGGTTTGAACAATTAGATCAGCATACCAAAGAAGAAAACGAAGCAGAATTTGATCTCCCATTCAATGGTACAGGAGTTCGTATCATTAAAAGTCATGTATTTGGTTACCATATAGATTATATCAAACGTACCTGGCCGGACTGTCCTATTGTTATAATAGATAGGTCCGATGATGCTTGCCTCGGTTGGTGGGTCAAGTGTGGTGAGTTCAAGATAACGTATCCACTATATAGGGATTATTATAAAAATCTACGTGAGATGACAGCAGCTATCGCACGAGAAAATGCCGGCAACCGTCAAGCTGTCAGCGAGCATCCAGGAGTAATTCCGGAGACTAATCGCATGCTGTGCAGGATATTGGATATTGCACAACCATCAAAAGAATATTATCAAAATTATATCACCTCAGACATAAAGGTAACAGTGCTATGAACAGCAGTTGGGATACCACACAACACCGCAGCAAATATCATTTTAATCCACGCATACAGGATCCATTGTATGATACGGTGATACAGCTAGGTAGTTTTGTACCATGTTGGCAGGACGAACTTGATAAAATAATATCTGGATCCAAGAGTGCCACATGGCGCACACGTAATGAACCTGGCAAGAGCAGACCAGAAAGTGATTTGGCTGCAGAAGAATTTGATCTTGAGCGTGAAGGTTACGGAAAAGATTATACAATCACAAATTTAAACTGGAAAATACCACCTATACTACAACGGGTATCAGATCTGTTTGCAGTTGCTGATTGCATGACTCGTATACATGTACAGATGCCCGGGCAAGTATGGAATCTACACCTAGATAAGTTAGAAAAATGGAATCCAGATAATCCAGAGTTGGTATCAAGATATCAAATACAACTGACAGATTGGGAGCCAGGGCATTTTTGGAGTTATGGTAATTACATTCACAGTGGATGGAGAGCCGGAGATGTTACCACATTTGATTGGAAGAATGTTCCTCACAGCACTGCCAATGCAGGGCATGGACCAAGAGTTACTTTGCAAGTCACCGGAATTGAAACAGAACAGACGCAGGCATTTTTGTTTAAGTTGTCGGACAACAATCCATTTGATTTACAGTCAATAGTGTAGTAATAACTTACTTTCTAAACATTGCTATAATCTAACACTTTCGTGTAAACATAAATAAACTATGAAGAAGAACAAAGATCGTATTATTACATCTCATATTGATGGGACAATGACTCCCGATGAAAAAAAAGCGACGCTTGTTCTTCAAGAACAAGCGAACAACAACTGGGACACTACACGACGACGTAGCAAATATCATTTTGATCCATACATGCAGGATCCATTATATGATACTGTAATACAATTAGGTAGTATTGTGCCGTGTTGGCAAGATAATTTAGAGCAAATAATTTTAGAATCAAAGCGTGTGACCTGGCAGCAATTGGCTCACTGGCGTACACGCAATGAACCAGGCAAGAGTAAATCAAAAAAAGATTTGGCTGCAGAAGAACATATCACGGGCCGTGATGAAACACTTTATCCAACAAATCTAAGCTGGAAAATACCACCTATATTACAATATGTATCGGATTTGTTTGCAGTCGATGATTGCATGGCTCGTATACATGTGCAGATGCCCAGCCAGGTGTTTAATATGCACATAGATCAGCTGTACTCTTGGAACATCACTAATCCAGATTCCATATCAAGATTTCAAATAGCACTCACAGATTGGGAGCCAGGGCATTTTTGTAGTTACGGTAATTACCTTTACACCGGGTGGAGAGCCGGAGATGTTACCATATTTGATTGGCAAAATGTCCCGCACAGCACAGCCAATGCAGGGCGTAGTCCGCGAGTTACGTTGCAAATTACCGGAATCGAAACAGAACAGACACGGGAATTTTTACGAAAATTAAAGAATAGCAAGCCATTTGTCAATTGGATTAGTAAGCCATATGTTGACTGGAGATCTATTTAATTTACAGTTAAAATAATAGGGACCGAAGTCCCTATTAGGTAGTTGAGTAACAAGGCCTTTCCTGCCCCGGCTGGGCTGTTTTTTAGGCAGCTACAGCAAATAACTCATCGTTTGCAGTTATAGTGTTTTGCTTCTACGACTGAGTGACCCCAATCCTACGGCTTCTGCTTTGCCGATCCTCCAGTAGCTCTTTAGCGCCAATCGATTCTAATTATGGCCCAACAAAACATACTGTGTGTTCGATACAATTCGACTCTTAACACTTTCGTGCCAATATGCTTTGGTGGACCATTCGGGAGTTGCACCCGAGTCTTGCTCGCTATACTTCTACCTTCAACGAATTTCTCTTCATACAGCAATAACTTACTTTCTATTTATTACTATTCAATTATTTCCATCCAAGTGTGATCTCCCATATATTTTACCTGCATTTGATATCGGTAATTTGCGGGAATACCAGTGGACCAACCGGCAGGCCCAAGATGAACTAATAGTGTTTTTTCTTTTCGTGTATCCCATACCAACCAATAGCATTGTCCCATTACTGTTTGAAAATGATATTCGGCGCTGTGTATCGCATCGGTTATATCCAGTCTACGTTTGATATCGTTAGCTTGTTTTTCTAATACAGCAACTAATTCCATAATACGATCATATTCTTGCTGGGCATACATCCTGGCATGATTGATCATTATGTCTTTCTGTTTAGTAACAGGAACTAAATCAAAATTAACACCCCCAGCTTCTGTGGGATATTCAGATACATTCCTGTTGAAGAATGGTATCAGTGATCCTGTTGAGTTAGAATCATAACTTGTCCTTCCTTTAGCAGAGTTGGGCTTGTGATCAGACATTATTTTCTATTTATAATGGTGTGCCTGATAGGAATTGAACCTATACTCCATTTCTTATGAGGAAATCGCTTTACCATTAAGCTACAGGCACGGAAATCTGTATTACTTGTAATTCATCAAAAACTTATCTAAATTGCCATACAGTTTAGCCAACATGGCCTCTTTACTACTGAAAAATATTAATTTACTTTGTACTTTTTTTCCTGTGATATAATACGGATTCTCTAACACTTGGTCTAGCTGTAATAACATTTTATGACGATCATAATATGAATAATCAATTTCATATTCTTGAAATTTTAATACTTCAGCAAACACAGTATAGCCAACATCGGTCAATCGTAACCCACCTTGATTCCTTAAATTAATCCACCAAGTGCTATATGCTTGGTAAACGTTGATACGAGACTCTTCGGGCAATAACTTTACTAACGATTCTGTAAATGCCATTTTATCACGCATTACATTAAAATGCTCCTCCCGAAGCTTCGACAGTTATACTTTCTTCACGTGGATGTGCGGCCGCTGCTTCGCGCAAGGCCTGCAACTCAATCAACAGTCTAGTTATATCTGCATGTAGATCTTTTGCATCGGTCATGCTCATAGTAAAATCTCTAATACCACGTGATTCAAACCCTCGCACACGATCAACAAATTTTGATAGATGCAAACTCATAGTGTAGTATCAGATTCCGAAGTGTATGGGCCTTGATATGGATATCGTTGTAGTGTAATCAACTTTGGATCCTGCATCACACGCCAATTACGATGTTGATTGATTTTATACCAGCCGGCAGCAAACCAACTCTTGCTCTTACGTGCTTTGGTAAACAACGGAAGCTTATGTGTCACATCCCAAACTGCATTATGCGGTTTAGTCTTGGTTGGAAATCCATGCACCATCTGTGTTGATGCAGTTACTTTCTTTTTAGCACAAGGTTCGAACTGCATGGGGATATTCTTTTGTACCTGATGCATGGTCTTGTACTGGATAACATGATTGTTGATACTTACTTGATAGCCACCAGCACAGGCTTCAACGTTGCCAATCTTACGATTGTCTTTTTGCAGTATCCAAAACTGTTTATCTATTACAGGTTTAGCAATGATCATTGTAATTCTCCTTGATTATGATGTTACTATACTTCAATTGTTTTATGCCAATTCGTTACATAGCCAAGCTACAAGGGCACCAAATAGTACCACAAACATTATTGCTGCTGGTACTACTCCAGTCAATTCTTTATTCATTGTTGTCCCAATTCATTGGTTGCGGAGAGCCACCGGGAGTAATCTCCGGCATTTTCTCCAAGCTTGGTAAGACCATGTTTGCCACAAAACTTTAGGAAATGACTTCCAATTTGTGATACGTTCTTTCTTTCAGTTTCTGTAATTGTTTTTACAATCATTTCTTTAATCTCTGTTGGCTGTGCAGTAAGATCAACCAGGGTAACGTTACGTTCGTAATCATCCATGACCTTATGTTCTGCTCCGTTATGATCCAACCAACGACTCAGCATCAAATTGTTCCAAGCAAATCCCTGTTTACCCCGATCAGCAAATGCTTCTTCCAGTCCAGTCTTGTTCTTGCTACCTTTGGTACGCACCCCAGGATACGCGCTGAATACATTGTCGCTGGGATCACCACGCATGCACTTTTCAAACAATATCCATGCTGGCTCGGGTATACGTTTAGGTTCTTTAGTTTTCTTATCAAGTACCAAGCGACCTCGTTTGTCAAGTATACCTTCCAACGTGTGCAACTCGTCTTGTATTCCATTATACTGTTTAACATTACTTGCCAATAGCTGGTGGAAATCAGAATCACTGCTGACAATAACATGAGTGTCATCATTGTGTGCTTGTATCCATCCAGCTATTAGATCATCAGCTTCGAGGCTGGGATGTTGCAATACTGTGCAATTGCTTTTTTCATAGAAGAATGTTTTTAATGTATCAAACGCTTCCCAAAACATCCTATCTTCTTCTTGCTCAGTTTCGGTCAATGCTGCACGAGCCACAGCACGATTGGCTTTGTATGGCTTATAGAAATCCTTGCGCCAACTGCGCCCTTCCAAACAGATCACAACATGGTCGGCCTTTTGATCACGAAAGCATTTAGAGATGCTGGACATAGTGACATGCAAAGCAAATGCCACTTTCTCTTCAGAATCAGCAGCACGATGGGCAGAATGCCTAGCTCGGAAGAAAGTATTCAATGTGTCTACTATTAGATATTTCATATTATCTCAAGTTGTTGTTAGTGACGTATTGTAACATAGATTGCGCCCAAAAGCAATGGGCAGCGGCACCAAAATGCCAAGATTTGGGAGTAACTGTATCAAATCCGGCATTACGTAATCTTTGATCGAATGTCCCTTCAGAAATATATGGATCAATATAGCTATTGCCCCAATCCTTGCGTTCTACTATGGTATCAAAACTGTTATTACCATTAAAGAAAACATGTTGTGTGTGCTGTTGCAGTAATTCAAGATGGAATTGCCATATATCATCATGTGTTTTTTGTGCCACCTGTTGCCAATCAACATTGGCAATATATTCTTTATAACGTGGTTGATGCTCGGATGGCACATCATCAGTACCTGATGCAGTGATTTGATAATATACATCATCAATCAACCATTCTTCTCGTTCCCAAGTCGACCATTGTATAATAATCAAATCATTAGTATTTGAAGCATGCGTTAACCATTCTCTTGTAGTTCGTAAGATTCTTGAATTACTGCTGGCACTTTCTGCTCCACAATGCAAATCAACGCCTAATGCACTTGCTAATTGATTAGCCCAACTTACTTTAAAATTATCCGGATGTGGAGCACGGCCAAACATCCAATAATCAGAATCATCCTCGGCAAAGGCATGTGTGTTTACTGCTTCTGCGGCAGCAGTATGGCTATCGCCGTTTACGTATAAAGTCATAATAAATTGTTTTGTTCTATATGTTGTATTAATCGATCGGCCCAGACACGATGACCTTCTGCACCATAATGATACGACTGTTTGGTTACTGTTTTGATATTTTTGTTTTTTAAATACCAATAATAGGAATTTTCTGCCGAGTAAGGATCGAGAAATGAAGCGTCCCATTCTTGTCGTTGATCGCAGAAAAATGAAAACATTGTATTAAAAAACACATGTGGTTGATTGATTTCTTTGTGCCAATTGTATATATTATCGTGCCATTCACTACCTTGATTCATCATTTTTTCACGACTTGTTTCTGTTACCCACTGACGGTATTTTTGTCTAAGTGCTACTGGTAATGTATCAAATGCTCCGACATTAATTTGATACCATTGGTTACTGTACATCCATTCTTCGCGTTCCCATGTACTCCAGCCAATCAAAACTAAGGCAGCATCATGATGCTCTAACCATTCCTTTGATGTTCTAATAATCCTAGAATTGCTACAGCCGCCACGAGCTTGATTAACTAAGGTAAGTCCGAAATATTCTGCAACTATTTCTGCAAAAGATTGCTTACCAGATTCTAATTCAGCACCGGCGGCATGACTGTCACCATTAACATACAACTTCACGACACCTCACTACGTCCACCACCAATGTCCTTGCTCTTTGTAGTGCGGGTAGGGTTCATAGCTTGTTCCTGTTCCCAAGTTTCCATAACCACATGTCGACAAACATTCTGGAACCAAAGATCTACAATATCCGAATCGGTTTTTCCTTGATAGCCTGCACGTACTAAATTGCTAACAAATTTCTCATTCCAATCTAATTCAAAGCTACCTTGATGGAGATTCTCCGGATCAATATCCATGCTTAGTATAGAAACATATGGGTCCCCACGCTCATTAGCAAGATCCTTTTCAGATTTAATATGTTCTGCACCTGCTGCTATTTCTCTTAGTTTAAGAGTTGCACGTGATTCTCGTGGCTTTACTGTCTTCTTTGCAAATTTCTTCTTTAGATAATCAAACATATTATGTCCCCCATGCGTTGCGAAACAGAGGTATTTGAAGTCGATCACTGTAACGAAGCCCAAGTTTCATTGCCATAATTGCCACTGCCTTATTATTCAATGCATAAACACTTTCCACACCACCCACCGGCATTAGATATACATGTCCGTAAAATCCAAATGCACGATATTCATCTATAGCTTGCATCGCATCATCTGCATCTTGTTCTGTGGCGATAACAAATTTAAGATATGCTGTGCCAACTTCTTCATATTCACATACCACTTCGGGACGGATTGCATCTTCCCATTTCTCACCGCTGCATGGAAGTTTGGCGCTGACGCTGAATGTAATTTCTCTACCAACTTTATTCCAATCTTGTAAATAGGACTTGAAGTCGGGCGATAACGGTTGGGTACCATTTGTTTCAAACGTGATTTCTGTTAATGACTGCATCTTGGGATGATTCAGTAACTCTGGATAAGCTCGTTGCCAACCCAACAATGGTTCACCACCAGTGATAACAAGATGTTCATCACGCCATTCTTTATATGGTAAAATCTCTGTAATTCTTTCTGCAATCGCATCAGTTGTCAGCATTGGACTTAGATTTTTAAATGCCACATCCCACGATGCATAACTGTCACAGCCTGTGCTCACAAGTGGAAGATCTTCATACTTAGTAAACATGTGTGCAATATCTGCAATCTCCGTAGCTTCTCTACTAAGTTCGCCGCGTGGCATACCAAATCCTGCACAAGTAAAGTTACAGCCGAAAGTCCTTAAGAAGATACTGGGCACTCCCATATATCTTCCCTCACCCTGGATACTATAAAATAGTTCTGCTACTTTAATTTTTGACATTTTTTTCCTTAAAATCTTTTACATCTTTTATGGCTAACTTTAATGTTTCTGCGTAGTTGAGAGCTTGCTGTTCAGTCATAATGATGTCGGCTTCGTATTCAATGTAGCCTCGAGTAAGCAAACGCCAAATAGTTTGCCAACGAGTTAAACTCCACCACTTGGATTTCTGAGTAGTATAACTTGTGACAGTAACATTTGTACCATCTGCTTCTACCCAAACATTATGATCATGATTGGCGTCGTGACATTGACAAGTTACTTGATAGGAGACAGCATCTCCCCACCCACTACGTTTTAATATACCTTCGGCTGGCATTTGATAAGTCATTCTAATCCTAAATTAGTTTATACAACATTATAACACCCTTTGTCGATGTTGTCAATGATTTTTCCAAAATTCTTCCCAGGGGAAAACTATCCATTGTGGATCCTCATGTTTGTTAACCGTGATCGCACTGTAGCTAACTGCTTGATTGGCCTTGCTGGCTTCGTTGTCATATAGAACTGCGAAACGGACATTTACTCCCCATACTTCTTTCCAATCATCACTATATGCAGTGCAACTTGACGCCCAATCATGCATTATCCAATTCAGTGTTGCCCCAGAATCATTGATGTCATCAACTATGAGTATATTCTTTCTTGATTCAATAACAGGATTTGCAGCATCTTCTGCCATCCATAAATTGCTTTCGGTATCATCCCCATCACGTAAACTGACTTTCAATGTATGCATTGGACAATCGAGATATTGGCTTAGTAAGTTACCAGGAACCAAGCCACCACGGGTTATACCCACAACGTAATCTGGATGCCAATTATCGATCCACATTTGCCGCGATATATCCTGCACTTGTTGTTCTACATCCCTCCAACTCACATACACTTTTTTCATAACATATCCTTGGTTACTTGGTCTATTGTTTGTATCTGTATAAGCATATTCTTTAACTCAGACAGTTTGACCATGTTTGGTCCATCACTAGGTGCATTATCTGGATCCTTGTGCGTTTCAATAAACACCGCAGCAACACAGCCGGTTGCTACCGCAGCTCGAGCAAGATATGGAACCATCAGTCTATTGCCTCCTGAACTGTTGCCCTGTCCTCCGGGCCGTTGTACAGAATGAGTAGCATCAAACACAATTGGATATCCAGTTTCTGCCATGATGGGCAAGCTTTGCATATCAACAACCAATGTATTATATCCATGTGTTGTTCCACGCTCACATAGCATGATTCTATCATTACCTGCTGCTGCAATCTTTTCAGCTACATTTTTCATATCCCAAGGAGCAAGAAATTGCCCCTTCTTTATGTTGATCGCAAGTCCTGTGGCTGCCGCTGCTAATAGCAAATCAGTTTGTCTACATAGAAATGCAGGAATTTGCAATACATCTATATCAGCATCTGCACAGAGTTTAGCTTGATATGATTCGTGTATGTCGGTCAGAATTGGAACATCCAACATATTTTTTACATTGTTTAATATGGCCAGGCCCTTATCTATGCCAACACCACGTTGAGTAGAACCACTTGTGCGATTGGCTTTATCAAAACTGCTTTTATAGATCAATCCCATACCAAGGTCACGGCATATTTCTTTAAGCTGCCCACATATATCTATAGCATGTTGTTGGCTTTCAATTTGGCAAGGCCCAGCTATCAACATCAACGGTTGATCATTACCTATAACAACGTCTTGGATACGAAAGGATTTCATACTGTGTGCTGCTGATCTTGATATATCTTCATCCAAAACTCTATCATCTCGTCCATTAACATATTAAAGGTATATTCGGGTTTCCAATCAAGTGTGGTACGTATCTTCGTGCTATCCCCGCGTAGATATTTTAATTCTTCAGGACGCAAGTATTTGGGATTTTGCACAACATGATCTGCATAATTTAATCCCAGCTGTGAAAAAACATAATCGCACATTTCTCGCACCGAACGGGTTTCTCCTGTGGCTACAACAAAGTCATCGGCTTTGTCATGTTGCAATATTAGATGCATGGCTTTAACATAGTCCTTGCTATGGCCCCAATCCCTAAAACTATCCATATTACCCATTTCAAGAGTTGTTGCCAATCCAAGTTTGATTTCTACTGCACCTTTCACGACTTTATTTGTTACAAAGTTACTGCCTCTGCGCGGAGATTCGTGATTGAATAATATTCCATTGCTGGCAAATAGTTTATGCCCAATGCGATAGTTATGCACTATATTATAAGCAAATACCTTGCTGCAACCATATGGGCTTACCGGAGTCATCTTGGATGTTTCACGTTGGAACCCATCGTAATCCACAGCACTACCAAACATTTCTGAACTGCTGGCTTGATAAAATCTTGCCTCCGGACAAATATGTCTATATGATTCCAGCAGATTCAATACACCCAACGCATTGACCTGTGCAGTAAATTGTGGGATATCAGTGCTGATACGCACATGTGACTGTGCGCCAAGATTATAAATCTCATCTGGTTTAAACAATCTAAGCGCACGTTCTAATGAACTTTGGTCAGTGAGATCACCGTACTCGAGCTCAAGTGATGGCAAATGGAATAATCTATTGCGTTGATGCTCTACTGTGCTATTACGTCGAACAATGCCGGTTACTCTATAACCTAGGGAAAGTAAGTGTTCAGATAGATAGCTACCGTCTTGTCCTGCAATACCTGTTATAAATGCTGTTTTCATTCGGGATACTCCATTTCTTGTACTGTACTCACCGTCATATCATTACAAAGTGCAAGCATGGCGGTGGCTACCGCATCAGCTTCGTGATAAGTTTTATTTGGATCCATCATATGTGCTATCATTTTTGTGCGAGTTGGGCCCGGATGTAATAGGCCAATCACGATATTTGATGGTAATGCAAGTGCGGCACCTTGCCACAGATTATGTAACGCAGCTTTTGATGCTGCATATAACATATAGCCTGCTTTGCCACTGTGATATGCGGTACTACCTAACATCACAATTCGTATCCGATGATCCTGTTGATTGTTTAGATAGTGTTGGATAATACCCCAGTTACTACCAACATTGACTTTGAAGATCTCATCATGACTTGAACGATTATTGCCTAACATCCCAGCACAATTAAAAATTAAGTCCGGTTGTTCTTTTGACAATAGCATAGATAGTTGCCATTCTGCAGCAGAATTTGACAAATCTAATTCTGCTCTGCGGTATTGGATTACCTCATGCCCTTGTGCAGTCAACAGATCACACAAGGCATTCCCTATGCCACCTGCGGCTCCTAATACCAGTGCTTTCATTTACCGTCGAAAATACTATCAACACGAAATGTGTCGGATTCGTAGTCAGAACCACCGCGTGGGCCTTCGGAAAATACAACAAATTCTGATTCTGGATCACGATAACGCAATGCATGGATTTCGTATGGTGGGGTTGACACTAAATCGCCCACCTCGGCCAATACCATCTGACTTGGTTCTGTAGATCCAACTGGCTTATACCAATATTCCATCACACCTTTTGTCATTAGCATGTGTTGAGTAGTTTCCTTATGATAATGATTGCCACGCAATGCATGTGGATTACTTTTAACAATTGCGACATGATGCAAATTTGCATTGTAAAATACGTCGGCTATGGTACCACGATCATCTGTGTGGATTTCTAGCCCGGTGTTGCCAGGTGTAAAAACATTAATCTTTTTCATTGTGTGATAAACCTTGTGGTTGGGTTAATACTTAGTAGTGCTTTCTTTAGTGACGCACCAATATTCCAGCTTAAAATTAGTGCATAAGGATTTTCGTACTTTGCAAATTCTTCATCACCCAGAATAGGAATACGGCTAAGTGGTGTAAATTTGCCTTGCTTATGCGGTGAACTATCTGTGATGCAATGTATCAATGTATGATCCAATCTATGCCAATTCAGCCAAGTATTGGCTTTGGCAGCAGCACCAACCCCGATTATTTTACTCGACTCAAATCTTCTCATTTTATAAAAATCCTGCAACCATCTATCACGTCTTGCTTGCATACCGTGTTGCATTATAATATAGGTATTGGGATCAAACAAGCCATTTTGAGTTTCTGTTGTTATAAATTGTTGCACATGATCCGGAATGCTATCAGTTGGACCTTTCTGTGCTGTTACACGTATACTTCCTCCATGATAAGCAACATGGTCAACATGGATAATACGCAAACCTGCTTGTGCTAAAAGATTCCATGCACTCTTAACAGTGAAATAACTAATATGTTCATGATAGATTTGATCAAACCTACCACTATCCACTGTATCGGCCCAATATGGGAGTTCAAAAACAAAAACACCAGACTCGGATAGCATTTCTTTAACACCACGGGCAAAATCCACCGGATCATTTGCATGATTGAATACATTGTTGGCTATAATTAAATCTGCACCATGACCAATATCTTTACGTACTTGTGTTCCTACCTTTCCGGTGAAGACAGCATTTATGCATCGCATACCTTGTGCAGTTGCAATATCGCACATATCCTTAGACGAATCAATACCCAATGTTTGCACGCCAGCACCACCAAATTGATTAAGTAGATAGCCATCATTGCTGCCGATTTCTATCACTAATTTATGTGCAGGATACGTTTCCTTTAGTTGCGCAGCATATTCATCCCAATGTGTTCGTGCGAATTCCGAATTACTACTGGTATAGCTATAACCATATAGATTATAACGATCCTCGGCATTGCTAACATATCCGACCTGTACTTGTCCTGAATTGGAATTCAAATAAACTTCCAAAGGGAATACCGGTTCGGACATATGAAGCTGTGTGGATTTAACGAACGTATCAGCATAAGCATGTTGTCCAAGATCTAATATCTTGGTAACACTTTCGCCACTAATCAGATCGTGTTCAAGTAATCGGCTGTGAGTCATTAGTTGCTCCTAAGTACGGGCCATTTTTAATTTCGTATATTCTGGTATCATCCTCTAACACTTGCATACTATGTCCACCACGAAATAATACAACACAATCTCCAGACATCAAGATATTTTCCGATATTTTATCGTGATTGAGATCAAATATTTCAGCACGTATTGAGCCAGATATTACTATCCATGCTTCTTGTGTGCCGAGAGTACCTCGTGCAATAGGTTTGTGCATATGAGGTTTAACTATTTTTCCCTTTGCTAATGATAATGCACTTAGTTGTAAAATCTCATCAACAGTGGAAGCATCATGCCTGCCAGCTTCCTTAAAGTTTGTTATCACTGTTGCGATCAATAGCTGCGGATCAACTTGACTATAAATTTGATTTATCATTATGAAATACCCCTGTTCAAGAATGTATGTACTGTATTTTTTAATCTCATGATTAGTATTTGGCAGCACCTGCTAACAATGGATGCACAGTATCTAGCGGTGTGCTCATTACAAACTGTGCCATTTGTTTGTTGATATCGTTTTCTTTTAACTTAGCCCAGGGATATTGATCTCCTAATTTAACGTTCTCCCAAAAAGTTGTATCAATTCCTACAGACTTCATATAGTTTGCGATGTTTTCTGTCTCGACTATGCGCAGATTCACTGTGGCCATATGATGGAAATCACCTGGAGTATCAAGATGACCCTCAAGTGCAACCCTTGCCTCAAAGGTACTATCGGTATTATTTCCAGTAAGGTCATGACGATCATGTGTGGCCCATACATCAATCCGCTGGAATATATCCAACATATAAGCTTGTTGACTTACCCATGCATCAATCATTTGGTGCGGGCTGTAGTGCTTAGTAACATCAATCCAGGCTTTTGGAATTATAGGAAATATGCTATAAGGATGATCATTGTGTGTATGTAATGCCAATAACTTAAACTGTCCGGTATGAGCAGTAATAACTCGATCCCAGCCGGCCGAATCCATGATGGCATCATCATTCCAAGTCATTAACCAATCAGCGTCGGCATTAACAGCCAGGGCATTAAAATATTCATTAAGTCGGATGTATCCAACTGGTTCAAACTCCATGGCCATATACGCGATATCGTTTGCAATCAACCAGGGTTCAAGCTCATTTGTAAAATGATCACGCCCTATATCATCATCATTATCGAATGCCAGCAGTAGTTGTATTGATTTTGGATTTACTGCACGGTTGAATAGACTAATAACACTACGGCTTAATGCCGCAGTTCTGCCACGTGTGGGTATAGGATTGCGATGCTATATTGATTTGTTGTCATATAATTAATGTTTTCTTTCTCGAGTATTACCGTAGTGAATCACTGTCATTCCTTCAACATCAGGATGCCGACGCCAAGGATCAACAATAATACTTCCTGTTGCAAATTCAAAATACTTTGTATCAACATAAACTTCGCCGGTATATCCATATGTGATCATGGTATTATGAGCCATTAAGATAACAGCAGCTTGATCAACACTTGCTACTGTATCCAGTCGATCATCAGCAATAGGATCAACATACACAACCGAATATCCGGCAGCGTTAATATAATGTCCTATTAACATACTGTAGCTACCTGCACAATAAGCAACATCGGGTTTGTATGTTTTGCCATGTATGACTATGGGTAAATTGCCATGTGCTTGACTTTGTGCGATAAGAAACTTGGCTAAGTTTTCTGCCTGTACTTCTCTTGCCAACATGATAGTATCAAATATATCGTAGCCAACATCGTATTCCTTTGCCAACCAACGAAGCGCAATGTTATCACGTGGATGACAACTGCCAGCATCGCCCATGCCCGCTGTCATATACTTCGGACCCATGATACGCATCGTGCTTTGTGCTAATGCATCTGTAACAACATCTACATTGATGTTGCCGATTTTAAGTGCAAAATCCTGTATCATATTAACCAAGCCTATCTTGGCTGATATAAAGGTATTATAAAAGATCTTGATTGCTTCACATTCATCCCAAGTACCAATCACATAACGTGGATTGTTTTCCATCATGGGTTTATATAAATCAACTAACGCAGAAATATCAGGATGGTCAGCAGTCTCACCACCAATAATGACCATTTCAGGATTGATCATATCCCACTTGATACTGCCCATGGCAATGAGATACGGATTGTATAGAAGTCGATGTTGTTCAAACAACATAGGAGCAAGTTGCTTCCTAACCGTGCCTGGTAATACAGTAGAGATCAACACCACACGTTTAGGGGTATCTGCGTGTTCGTTAATTCGTATAAGTGTAGATTTAACTGCATCGTATCCAAAGTCTCTTGGTTGAAGATGACTGGATGGAGTAGCGCCATCATAGCCTGCTGCATGAGGGGTGGGTACAGCTATGAATATCCAGTCAGATTTCTTTATTACTTCTGCAACTGTGTCGCAAATTATCACACTTTTGCTGCGTCTTGGAAAGGGATCGTATCCACGAACAGTATAGTGTTCGGCAAATACTTCAGCGCAATCAAGACCAAGTTTTCCCAGGCCGATAAATCCAATATTCATAGAGTTTCTTAAAGAGTGTGTATATTTAAGTGGATAACAGCCTGGGTGATAAATTTATTCAAGGCCTTCGAACAAGTTCAATACCAACGCCGTTTTATGGCAGTGTCTTTAATCTGTAAATTCATTCCACTCACGATGCCCTTGACGCATCGCCATATTACTCTGTGTTTCGCGAACTTCTACAGTAGAACACCAAATACGCTCTGCTTCTGCCTTACCATAACTTGGTAAGAATATAGTGTTTACATATTCGTATAAGAAGTCAGCTATGCCTTCGCATCCAGTCTTTTCTACTTCAGTAATCTTAGCGATACCGGCATTGTGTAATGCCACCAATAACTCTTTATGAGGATCATCAATTGCCACTAATAAACGATGATCAAACCATTCTTCTAACTGCTCTTTAAGAGGTCGAAGTCCGCCGTAATCTTGAACCCAGTTGCGAACATCTAACTCATCTGATTCAAAAAAGAATCGTATGGTTAAGGCATAGCCGTGAACAATAGAACATTTTCCATCATCTCGCCATTGGCGATATGCTACAGGGAAGGCATCTTTGTATTCCTTCGTGCTTGTATACTTCTTTTGAATTGCTGGGTATGTCATTTTAATCCTTTATATAAAGCCAATTGTCTTCTATCTTAATTTAGTTGGACTAGTATTGCTAAACGCTACTTGCGCCCACCCAATCACGGCAACCAACCAACCAATTGCAGCCCCATCCGATGTGCCAAATTGCAATAATATCACAAGATTAGCAAGGCATGATACAACAATAAGCCAATCAAGATACCAATTTATAGTTCTCATTTTTATAATTTCCCTGTGTAGGTATTACATGTCGAACGCCACCGCGTGGATCGGGCATATCATCCGTTCTTCGTGGTATCATATGAACATGTGGATACATTATTGTTTGTCCGGCTGTGATTCCAACATTTTGTCCAACGTTAAATCCCTCCCACTTGTTGGCTGAGATGCCATTGATTCCCCATTGATATGCAGCTTTGTAACAGGCCATGAGATTGACGTGCGACTCTTGGGTAGGCACAAATAGCAAATGGCCTTTTGTGACTGGAAACCCATCACAGAAGATCCAGAATTCTTCACAACGGTATTCGATTTCTTTCCAAGGAGCGATCCCATTTATTAAGGCCTTTTCTAAGTTAGTTGACATTATTATCTTTCGACGAAAAAACTACTATACTACGATGATACAATTATCCATGCCCCTTCATGCTAAGGCAAATGTCATAAAACTCCTTCTTCAATGCAGGATCTGTTGCGAATGCCCCAAGCATGATTGCTGTAGTCATATCACTTTCATGTTCCCTTACACCACGTTGCGTCATACAGTGATGTTCGGCTTTAACAACGATTGCGATATTTTCAGTCTTTGCATATTTCTTCAATGCTTCCGCAATCTGTGTAGTCATCTCTTCTTGGATCTGTGGACGTTCACAGATGTGATGCACAAGCCTATTAAACTTGCTAAGACCAATCACTTCATCTTCGGGCACAATACCAACCCAGCAACTACCTACAATATTCTGGAAATGATGTGCGCAGGTTGATCTAATGCTGATAGGACCAGCTGTGTATAGACTCTTATAGCCCATGTTAGGAAAGGCAGTAATTTTAGGCACAGCACGATATCGCCCACTGAATGTTTCTTTTATAAACATCTTAGCCACACGGCGTGCAGTTTCGCGTGTGTTATGATCATTATCTGTGTCAATAACCAAGCTATTCAACACACCCTGAAACTTCTCAGCTACTTCATCTACAAGTATTTCAATCTCATGATCATTAATAAATTCAGAGATATTATCATTACTGCGAAAGCTTGTATTTGCCTGTTGTATACGTTCTCGTATTACTTGACTTAGCGGTTTACCTTCTTGCATAATACTTTCCTTTAATGTAGTAAGATCTGTTGCTGCACCATGTTCTTGTTTAAGTCTTTCCAATTCTGCGTTATCTTCAACATCATACCAGGCCGGCGCAAATATGTTTGATGGTTCGTTAGGAAATAGCAAATCGGGTTTGAATATAAATTTTTTGTTAGGCATGTATTATCTCCAAGTTGTATTATACTGTATTTAGACCTGTAAGTCAATAGTTATGGAAATATTCGTAATAATCTACAATCTGGATATTCTACATGTTTTGGAGGGCCACCGGCTGTGGGTAACAATTCCAAAGCACGTACAGCTTCTTCTATGGTAGGACGATAATGATAGCCAATTGGAAATGTTTTTTGAGTTTCCCAAGGTGATATATTAAGATCTCTGCCATCGCTACGCTGTTTTATCATGTAATGGTATGCTGCTGCGTCATCCAGCAATATGGCACCACCACGTCCGACTTCCAACGGTTTGGTATATCCAAAACTCAGACATTGCATTTGCCCTGCACGATACATCCCTGCTTCCAACCGTCGAGCACTATCCCATATTCTTGTGTTATGGAATTGATATTCACCAATCCAATCTTGATCGATCATTTGGAAGTCAATATCCAATTTGTACATCAACATAGGTATGCTGAGATAAGTTTTGGCAGCAAACTCACAAAAATCAACTTCATCATACCGTAAACATAACTCTATAGCATGAGTGCAACAATCAGTCATTATTGCATATGGAGCATTGGTGTATGCAGCAAGAGCTTGTTCAAATTTTAGTATAGGGCTAAACATTACGCCAGCGCCAAGCATGCTCAATACTATCTGTCATAGTAAACTGAGGTGCCCAGCCTGCTGCTTCACGAAACTTAGTGGAATCTCCAGTCAACAATGCAGGATCACCACTTCGCGCTGGCCCAAACTTAACAGGAATCTCACAGCCTGTTACTGTTCGTGCCAGTTGAATAATATCAAGATTACTTGCTCCGGTGCCATTGCTGAGATTATAAATGCCAGGTTTAATTTTACTATCCAATGCCAGCAATGTGGCCTGTGCTATATCTTCAACGTGAATATAATCACGTACACATGTTCCATCTGGCGTTTCGTATGTATTGCCATTGCATACAAATTCTGTATTGGTTTTAGCAGCAGATAACACTCGTGCAATCAGATGTGTGGCTGTTGGTATTTGTCCATGCCGACCTTGACTATCCGCACCACATACATTAAAGTATCTGAAGGCAACATAATCCAACCCATGTGCATGATGATATGCAGCCAACATCTGCTCAACCATGTGTTTGCTTTCACCATATGGACTAACAGGCATGGGTGGATCGACTTCGCTGCATGGGGTTATTACCGGTTCACCATATACTGCCGCACTACTACTAAATATCAATCTTGTGCCGGGCATAGTGCCACAAATTTCCCTCATTAGTTCCAGTGTATTTGTTACATTATTACTGTAGTAGAGTCCGGGATTTCGCATACTTGGACCCACTAAACTAGTACCAGCGCAATGCACAATCACATCCGGCTGATATTCTTGTATGACTGCAATACCATCTAAGGAACTAAATCCTCTCTGATAAAAAGTGTTTGGTATTGATTTTAGTCTATGCGACAATATATCAAAATCAATACCCATCACGTCGTGATCTGCATCACGTAATGCCAACATGATTTGCCCACCAATAAACCCACTTACTCCTGTAACTACTATTTTCATGATTCGATTTTCCTCACAGCATACTTAGCGGTGCTTACATGATCACGATAACGTGTATCATTACGTGCCCACTTCTTAGCTTTACAATTAATCCCACCTTCATCTATTGTTCCGGCAGTTTCCATTATATCAATAACACGATCAATAGTACCATCCGTCCAATCAGATATCAGGCCCATGTTGTGATGTGGTTTATTCAGCAACAATGTTAGCTTATTAAATGAATCATCCTCCGACCAAGGAACATACAACCGTTCAGGATCATTAGCAAATGTCTCCGGAAAACTTCTATATGCTGGATACAATACATTAGCACCAAGTGTATCAGCTTCACTTACAGTATTGGAAACCCAATCTTGCAATGCACAGTTAAACAGAACACGCGTATCATTTAACAAATCATAATATTGATTCTTGCTGAGATTTTCATGTATCTCCAATTTACCTGCAGCCGCCATTGTACGAGCACGAGTAATAAAGTCTTCATTATTACTACGCAATGGACCACCGGAGAACACAGCAAACTTGACATTGGGATAGCTATGTTGATATTCTTCAGCAAGATTCATAAAGAATCCCGGTTGTTTTTCCTGATCAAACCTGGCTGCAAAACCCACACGTCGAGAACGCTGATCGAATGGTTTAATATTTGCTGCACCTCCGATACGTTCCAACACTTCTTCTTTGCCAAATGCCAGTCCACTAATGTTATAGATTGGAGCAGTCCAGCCAGCAATCCGCATGTGGGCAACCATCTCTTCGTTAGTGGCAAGAACCCCGGTAACAAAGCAATTTACCATTTGCTCATATGTTGACATCCACTTACTCATTCCCCAAACATGTACGAAGTCATCCGGATCAATTGCCTGTGCTAAACAACGTACAAAGATACGTGGACGTTGTGAAGCCGGAACTTGATTAAGAATATACGGTAAGCTCTCCATGCCTGGAGCAAACATATCTTCAAAGTAAACTACATCTTCATTGTTTACTTCGCCGGCCTTCATCCATTGAACCAAATTCATCATCTGACTCATGCTAAAGTAGCTGCGTCCATGTGCATCAAGTACCTGACCAACCGAGATAGCTTGTGTATTATCTATAGTTTCTCCGGGTACATACACCACATCAAGACCACGTTTATCAAACACACGTCGGTTCCACTCGGTCAATTGCAATGTATAACGTGATTCGTATGATTCCAAACCCATGTAAAATAATTTACGCATTATTGCAACGTTGGCCGAGGTCCAGTGCTAAGTCGAATCTGGTCTTCCTCCCACATATTTTTAGCACGTTTGCCCTGTGTGCTCTTGCTATATTGTTGCCAAGCATAGCTCTTAAAGTTGTAAAGATCCGCTTCATTATAACGATAACCAAAGTCTCGACAAAATGCAAGATACTTTTCGAGATCATCAAAAATAACTGCTACGCGGGGATTGTGTTGGATTTGAATCTTTGCCATAATATTTCTTTCTTACTAGGTTAAGTGAGATTATTAAGATAACTAATGCAGCATCCGTTCTCACCGTCTTCGGACACTTCAATTACAACATTACGATTAGGATATTTTATTGCTATTTCTTGATACAAATCATCTGCCATCATTTCTACACTTTTGTAATCAAGTGCAAGTATACTATCTTTATAGAGATTTTCCAACCAGCGTTTCACCCGAATAAATTCTAAATCGCGATCATTATGTGTGACAGAAATACTCACTTTGAAATGAAACATATGGCGATGTTTTGACGCAAGAAAACTCACATCATACTCATCACCGGTGGCCAGGTTTGGATCAGTTGCTGCTGCCGGATAACAATGTATACCTTCTTTTTGGAATGTTACCCAAATATATCTAATGGCAGTATTAATTGTTTTTGTTTGTTGTTCGAGTAATGCTAATTCACGTTGATCCATTATTTTTTAACCTCATCATTGGTGTATTTAGACCAATCAGTAAATGTACTGCGACTTTGTAAGTCATGCAAGCTATGTACCCAAACACCGGGATTTGTTTTATTAAATCCTGTATCATCGAGTTTTATAACAGCATTATAATTAAATTGATTGATGTATGGCAGCTTGACTGAAATCATTGGAATAAATTTTCTCTTCTCACATAAACAAGAATCATGCAAGTTTTCAACATGTCGAACATCCAAGTCCAAGGAACAATACATGGTATCCACAAATGATTTGATCATCTCTTCCCATCGCATCCATTCATACGACGGGTCATCGGTCGCACCAGGATGGAAACTTTGATTAGCACCAAAGAAGATATGAGTAATATCTTGATTGGCCATTAATTGTGTTGCAATATCGAGGACTGATTGCCTCCCAACCACAAACAATGTTTTATGTCCAAATGCCGGGCTATGTTCAACTTCAATGCCGGTAAAAAATTTTACATCTTCGTGTCCGGGACGTTCCATTATTTTATACCTTCAAGTTTATCAAGAGCTGCTTGATCTAAGTATACACTATCATCCATATCTTCATCAACCGCAACATCACCAAATTCATATAATTCATTAAATTGAGCGTGAGCATTTTCGGTTTTTTTACCTTTGAACCCCCGTGTGCCAATAATATCCATCCAATAGTTATAATAGTACTCAATTATAGCCATGGATTCTTCTTTGTCTGGTGTTGAGAAGATAGCATCAACAATATCCCGGAACCTAGCCCCATCACCATTCTCATACCACATCATTCTTGGCCAGGAGCCGGCATCATAGTTACGATTGGCACGTTGTACAGATTCCAAATGCATCCAAACA
>Ga0114962_10000594_pt1 | contig 32100 bp, 43 predicted proteins | sample C_130820_MF_Meta_FD_87017 | JGI IMG/M metagenome (GOLD analysis project Ga0114962, IMG submission 87017) | Freshwater microbial communities from Lake Croche, Canada to study carbon cycling - C_130820_MF_MetaG | ecosystem: Environmental > Aquatic > Freshwater > Lake | place: Lake Croche, Canada...
AATGGTTATATTTTACGCATAGTAGTAAATCCATTTTTACCTAACTATTTACCTTACCATGCTGTAACTTATGAAGAGCATCCTCACCGTATATGGGGCATAGGAGTTCCAGAAAACATGGCTGATACTCAGTCATTAATGAACGGTCATATGCGTATGGCTATTGATAATTTACGTTTAGCAGGTCATTGTGTATTTGAAGTTAATGAAACCTATTTAGCTCCAGGGCAAAACTTTGATATATTTCCTGGTAAAGTATTTCGTATGCAAGCAGGTGTTTCTGGTCAAGCTGTGCATAGTATACAGTTTAATAATACATCTGGATCTCACTTACAATTCTTTGATAAAGCTCGTCAGTTAGCTGATGAAGCTACTGGCATACCTTCATACTCACATGGTAATACTAATGGTAACTCAAGTTTAACTCGTACTGCTTCTGCTATGTCTATGTTGATGTCAGCAGCAGCTCTTGGTACTAAAACTGTAGCTAAAAATTTTGATGGGTTAATACAATCTATTGGAGAAGCACTATTTCGTTGGAATATGCAATTTAACGCTACAGATAAAGGTATACGTGGCGATGTTAAAATTGTAGCTAAAGGTACTGCTTCATTGATGCAACGTGAAGTTGTGACACAACGACTACTATCCTTATTACAAATAGGTGCAAATCCTGTAGTGGCACCATTCCTTAAAGTAGATGAAATTGTTAAAGAGATTGTTCGTAATATGGATCTTGATGGCGAAAAGTTTGTTAATGATCCTACGACAGCTATTTTATTTGCACAGTCTATGGGTCAGACTATGCCAAATACAGTTAATAATATTCAACAAGCACCTCAAGGAGACGCTGGTCAAGCTCCACCCTCACCAGATATAAGTGGTGGTACTGGTGCAAATATTAATGGTGGTCAAGTACCTCCTATGCCTCAGGTTTAGTAATGTTTATATCTAATGATATAGCTATTAAGTTAAATTATTTTAGAACTACTGATGGCATAAAAGCTATAGAAGTTCTATCTCAAATACTTATGGAAGAATATCAAAGACAGTGTACTTTAACTGAAGGTAATGAATTATATCGTTGTCAAGGCAAGGCTCAGTTAGCCTTATGGTTAAAAGATTTACCTAAAGGGTTAGCTAATGCCGCTAATGTCGCCATCAACTAATAATAATAGTCAATTTGCTAATGCTGCTCAGGGATATGTAACTAACGTACCTATCCAATATGTATCTAATCAATACTTACAACAGCAGCAACAAAATGCTCCACAACAAAGTTTTCAGGCTACTGATAATAGTGGAAACTTTATGTCTCCTAATAATATTGCTAGCAATGCAGGTAAATTTTTTAAGGATCCTTCTGGCAATATAAATAAACTAACTAGCTTTGGAAATAAAGTAGATGCTTTTGGTTCTAAATACTTAGGCTTTAACAGTGGTAGCTCTCCATTCTCCACTTTAGCTTCAGACTTCGGTACTACAAGTGGTGCTGAAAATTTGGGTATGACTGGAATTAACTCAGCCAGTAATGCTGGCAGCTTTTTACCTGCTAATTTCTCCTCTTCCATGCAGCTAGGTTCTTCTAGTGGTAACATTGCTGGACAAGCAGTATCTTCTGGTGCTAATGCTGGAGGATTCTTAGGTAGTAGCTCAACTTTTTCTGAGGCTCTAGGTTCTGCTGGTATAGGAGCAACCATAGGTAACTTCATGTCAAAATTAACTGGTGGCAATACTACTGGTTCTACCATTGGTGGTGGATTGGGTGGTGCTTTAGGCGGCATGTATTTGGGAGCAGAACTTGGTTCTGTAGTTCCTGGTATTGGTACTGCAATTGGAGCTGTAGCTGGTTCTCTATTAGGTGGTATGTTTGGTGGTGGTAAGCCTCATCCAGCAAGTATGGGTATGAGTTTTAATCTTCAGCCCGATGGTACTATTAAAGATTTAGGTGTAGGTTCTAAACATCTTAGCGACGATACTGCTAGAACTATGTCAGATGATTTTTCTAATTATCTTAAAGCTATGGGTGAAAACTATGGAGTTAATTATAAAGGAATTACTGCTGTTCGTGTAGGTACTGATACCGGATATTATGGTTCTCCAGGTACTATTGTACTTTCTACTGATCCTAATTTTTCCAGTGATCGTGGGTTACAAGGTATTAAACAAAGTAATGACACAACTAAAGTAATTAATTTTGACCCAGCAGACCAAAAATCAATTCAATCAGCATATAATGATGCGTTTAAATACGCTGCAAGTGTATCTGGAGCTGATGTAAATAGCTTACAGGCTAAGAATAGTCAGCTAGCAGAACAAAATGGAGCACCTAATATAACTATACCAGATAAAAAAAGTTCTTTCGCTGATTATATGCAAGTATATAAAGGTCAATAATGCTAGCTCCAACTCAACAAACTACTGTACAAGAAGCTCCTATGGCTCCAGCAGGTAATTCTGCTCCCACTAAAGGTATGTCGCCTGTACTGCAAGAATTAACAAATACACAAGCACAATCTGCACCTCAAGGTGTTCCTACTGATGTATTAGCTGATCCTACTACAGGTGCTCCACCTACCGAAGAAGAAATTGCTAATTATTTCAATAAATTACCAGAACAAGATAAAGGGTACTTAGCTGCCCATCTCACCCCAGAATTTGTACGTGCTATTGGAATCGTTAGTGGTCCTGATGTAGCTAAGTACTTAGACCAATTTGCTGATAAAGAAAAGGTACTTGTGCCTGTTCCTAGGCAAATAGCAGAAAAATTCTTGCAAGAGCAAGCACAATCTGCACCTCAAGGCGTTCCTCAACCTCCTCAAGGCGCTCCGGTAGCTATGGCACCATCACCGATACCTATAGCTCCATCGCAAGCTCCACAAGGAATGATGACACCTAGTTAACTACGGCCACTCCCCGTAAGGGGACCCCGATTGTAATATAAAACGTAAATTATATTATACTCAAAGGCTACTTGTGAAAACAACCCCTATTGGAGTATACAATGTTATCAGTACAAACTAAGGAAACTTCTCCTGCACTAGCGGCACTCTTAAAAGCCAAAGGTCAAAGAGCTGCATCATTTACAGCAGTTGTAGAACAACCTAATGTAATTGTTGAAAAATCTATTACAGAGGTACCGGCTACTCTCAACACAGCACCTGAGTCTACAGTAGAACCTGTAGTTCCAGCTACGCCAATTGAAACCCCAGCACCTAACCCAAGGTATTCTGAAGAGAATTACCTAAATCTTAAGGCCCATCATGATAAATCTTTATTTGAGCGGGACCAAAAGATTTCAAAACTAGAAGATGCCTTATCTCAGGCTACTGCCCCTAAGATTGAATTTCCAAAAAATATAGAAGAATTGGAAGCATTCAAAAAAACTAATCCCGATGAATTTGCTATGATTCGTGCAATTGCACTTAGCGCAGCAGACGAACTTGATGGTGAAGTTAATAAAAGATTAGAGGTAGTTAATAAAGCTCAATTAGAAATTCGAGAAAAGGAAGCTTTTAACGAACTTTTAACTGTACACCCAGATGCTAAAACTATTCGGGAATCAGTGGAGTTTGCAAAATGGTTTAATGAACAACCTACTGCTATTCGTGATACTCTTGCTAATAGTACGGATGTAAAAGCTGTCATTAAATTATTGACTCTGTATAAGATAGAAGCCCTTGGCTATAATCCTAAAGAGACTAAAAAAGCTGCTCAACAAGAACGTATTGATGCTTCATTAGGTGTTAATATTCACGGCGCTACCGAAATTCAGCCAGCAAAGAAAATATGGGCTCTTTCGGAGATTAGTGCTATTTCTAGTAACTTCCGTTTATGGGAGAAACATAGAGAGGAAATTGACCTTGCCCGTAGAGAAGGACGTGTAGATAATACTAAATAACTTAACAATTAAAGGATTTTAAAATGACTTTTCAAGCCGCTTCTGGCTATGGTAACTTGCCTACGGGTGCTGCCGTACCAACAATTTATGATAATAAGGTTCTTCGTAGCCTTAAAATTACGTCGATTGTAGATGAAATTACGAACGATAACTACACTGGCATGATTAAAGATAGAGGTGATACTGTTAAAATAATTAAACAGCCTATCGTCACTGTTCGTCCTTATGCTCGTGGTGTACAACTTGAAACCCAAGATATCTACGATGAAGACTTGAGCCTCCTTATTGACCAAGGTAACTATTATCGCTTTGCTTTGGAAGATATCGAACAAATACAATCGCATATCGACTGGGAAAATACTACCACGGATGCTGCTGGTTACGCACTGCATAACCAATATGATTCAGAAGTTCTTACCTATATATCGAATCAAGTATCTTCTGTAACTACCCTTGGTTCTAGCGGTACGCCTGTAACCGTGGGTTACGGCACTGGTAACAACTACACCCCTTATAACGTTCTGAACCGTCTTGCTCGTCTTCTGGATGAACAAAACATTCCGGATGAAGGTCGTTATGTTGTTGCTGCCCCTGCATTCTGGGAACTGATTGCGGATGAAGATAGCAAACTGGTAGAAGCTAATGTTATGGGTGATTCTGAGTCAATGATTCGCCAACGTAAGCTGGCAACTAGCAAAATGCTTGCTGGTTTCACTTGCTTTAAAAGTAACAACACGCCATCGTTCTCGACTTCTGTGCCAATTGTTCTGGCAGGTCATGTAGACTCGGTTGCTACTGCATCGCAAGTCTTGAAATCGCGTGTTCTTGAGAATCAAAACGCATTTGGTAAAGTATATGATGGTGTGCATGTATACGGTCGTAAGGCCCTTCGCACTAACGGTCTTGCCAAAGCGTTCGTATCTCTTGGTAACGTATAATTTATAAACTAGGAGAAAAATACAATGACTAACATTTCGACTCTCAAAAAAGGTGGTTCAACTGCTGTAAGTAATGGTAATGGCTTTTCGCCAGTTATCGTTCATCACGAAATTGACATCGCCGTTGCTGTTGCTGCTGGCCTATTAACTACGGAGTATGTAGTAGTTGCTTCCTTACCTGCTAACACAGCATTCCGTATGCTTCAAATTGAATGCGTAGACACTATTGTTCTAGGTTCTGGCGCACGTATTGACGTAGGTGATTCTACTACTGCAACTCAATTTGTAAGTAATGCTTCGACACTGACTACTGGTACGGATTTAACTCTTGCTAGCCAAATTGGTGCTACGGAAGTTTATACTTCTGCTAGTGAAATTCGTATGAAAGTAACTGGTGGTTCGCTGGCTTCTACTACGGGTAAAATCCGTTTTGTATGGCAGCAAGCTGATACTTCGCGTATAGCTCGTATGACTGTACAGAGCTAATCTACTGGGAGAGGGTATAATAACCCTCTCCTTTCTCTTTTTTGGTATATTATGGTTTATAATTATTTAGATCTAGTTAATAGACTTTGCTATAAATTCAATGAAGTTCCATTGGATTCAAGCACATTTGCCACAGCAGATGGTGTCTATAATGAATTTAAATCAGCAATTAATGCTGGTATAGCGGATATATGTAAAAAGAAGAACAATGAATGGCCATTTAACTGGCAAGAATTACAATTTCAAACTACTGCTGGTACAAGTCTTTATATTAAAGCTGCTAATGCTCTTAATGTAGACTGGGATTCATTTCAAATTGTAAAACAACCGATATCTGTAACAAGCATAACTCAATCTGCTGGAATAGCTATAGCTACAACATCCACTAATCATAATTTACTTTCTAATGATTTAGTGTATATTTCAGGGGCTGATCAAAGTAATTATGTTGATTTATTTTATATTACAGTAATTTCACCTACTACATTTACTTTTTCTGTAGATAGTAATACTATAACTCCGGCAACTGGCACAATAGTAGTATACCCTCCATATAATAATACATACTTAAAAGGTATTTCTTTTGACGCGTATAGACAAGAGGGATATCAGACACGTGATAATAACGCGTATAAAACTGACCAATATGGAATGCCTTATTTTTCAGTACGTAAAACTGATAATAACATTATTATTAGCCCTAAGCCTGATAGAGTATATACAATACAGTATGAATCTTTTATTATGCCATCAGATTTAGTTTTGTATAGTGATGTACCAATTATTCCTGTTACACACAAAGAAGTAATTATTGAAGCAGCGCTATACGCTATTTATATGTTTAGAGATAACTTAGAAGAAGCTGGAACATCCCAGAGTGTATATGATAAGAGTATTGAGACTATGGCTCGTATTCTTATTCCTCAATCTGATACTATGAGAATTGTTAATTAATGGTTGATAGATGGACATCAAAACCTATTAGCTGTCAGGGTGGGCTTATTTTAGACACAGATAGTCTACTACAAGGCACAAATTTTCCTGGCACAGCACGTATTCTTCAAAATATGGAGCCTGATGTAGCTGGTGGATATCGTCGTATAGATGGATATACTAAATACGATTCTACAGAAGTTCCAGGTACTTCTGGCAATCCTATATTAGGTGTTAAAGTAGGTTTTGGCGCAATTGGTGGAGTATTTGCTTGCCGTAAAAATAATAGCACAAATGATAATGCTATCTATATGTCTAACGGCTCTGGTTGGTCAACTAAATTAAATTCTAGTACACGTCCAGGGTCAGTAAATAAAGCTAGATTTACTACTTACTCTATTACTACACCTGTTATTGTACAAACTGATGGAGTAAATCCTGCATGGAAATGGAATGGAACTACAGAAACTATCATTAACGGTACTGGAGCTCCATCAAATCCTAAATATGCTATTCTATTTGGTACAAGCCTAATTTTATCTGGTTATGGTACCGGTTCTCTTATATCTATATCTGTACCTAATTCTGACACCAATTTTGATGGCACCTTAGGTGCTGTTGAGATTAATGTGGGCGATATTGTAATGGGTTTTGGTATATTTAGAGAGACTCTTATTATATTCTGCCAAAGAAGTATAAAAAAATTAAGTGGAACTAGTAAAGCTAACTTTGTTATACAGGATGTTACTAATAGAGTAGGTTGTATATCTTCTGATACAATACAAGAAGTTGGAGGGGATTTAATCTATGGTTCCACTGATGGATTGCGCTCTTACGCCGGTACAGAACGATTAAATGATATTGAATTATCATTAGTTTCAAAATCTATACAACCAGTTATTAAAGATATTTTACAATCTTCATTTACTGAATATCAATACTCTACTTGTTGTGTGCGCCGCAAAAGTCAGTTTAGATTATTTGTAAATAACCCAAATTTACCAGAAGCAGATTGCCTAGGTGTTATAGGCAAATTACAAGATACTCCAATTACTCCTCATGGCCAGTATGAATGGGCATTAATGAAAGGTATTAAACCTTATTGTGCTGATAGCGCATTTTATAATAATAATGAACTTTGTGTTATTGGAGCATATAATTCTGGTTATGTATATACACTAGAATCCGGTAATACTTTTGATGGGCGTAGTATTGAAGCTATATATAAAACTCCTGATTTAACTTTTGATGATGCTACTTTGCGTAAGGTATTTCAAAAACTTGATATATTTTCACAAATAGAAGGTCAGTTAAAAGTTGTTACAGTGCAATTAATTTTAGATAGACAAATACCTATAATACAACCACTTCCACAACCTCTACCAAATCAACAAGCAGCAGCTCAATATGGAGCTATATCTGCGGTATATGATACAAGTAAATATGGGGTATTTGTGTACCCATTAATTAAAAAAAATTTAATAGGTTCAGGATTCTTTGGGGCTTTTCAATTTGTTTGCACTGATGATTCAGGCCCATTTAGAATAGACTCATTTCAAGTACAATTCAGCGTAAAAGGTCGTAGATAATGGCTCTAGGCTATACAAGACAATCTGCTGGTTCTATCGTTACTGGTGGTACCATTCAAGCATCTCATTTTAATAATGAGTATAACGCAATTCAGTCTTTTGCTGATTCTGCAACGGGGCATAGTCATGATGGTACAACTGGTGGCGGAGCTAAAATTCCTACTGCTGGTATTGTAGGTTTTACTAGCACTACTGCTGGGATTGTAGCTGCTACAGGTTCAAACACTTGGGCTAATAGGACTATTACTGGTACTGCGGGTAAAATCACCGTAACTAATGGTTCTGGCGCTGCTGCTGATCCTACTATTACTATTGATTCAACTTATGTTGGGCAAAACACCATTACAACTGTAGGTACGGTAACTACTGGCACTTGGTCAGGGTCATTTGGTGCTGTATCTGGTGCTAACTTAACTAATTTAACTGCTGCCAATATCTCCGCTGGTACTGCTGGTATTAACATTACTGGTAATGCTGCCACAGCTACTAAATTATTGACAGCACGATCTATTAATGGCACATCATTTGATGGTACATCAGATATTACTATTACTGCTGCTGCTGGTACTTTAACTGGAACTATATTAAATAGTACTGTTGTCACATCTTCCCTAACAACTGTAGGAACTATAGGTACTGGTGTATGGAATGCTACTGCTATTGGAGCTACTGTAGGAGGTACAGGTCAGACATCTTATGCTGTAGGTGATATATTATACGCAAGCACTACGACTGCTTTATCTAAATTAGCTGACGTTGCTACAGGTAACGCTCTGATTAGTGGTGGTGCCGGTGTAGCTCCTTCTTATGGTAAAATTGGGTTAACTACTCACATATCAGGTGTTCTTCCTCCAGCTAACGGTGGTACTGGTGTAGCTAACTCCAATACAATTACTTTAGCGGGTGATGTAACTCATACAGGTGCGTTTTCACGTACATTTAATGCAACTGGTACTACGTCTATAACATTACCTACCACTGGTACTTTAGCTACTTTAAGCGGAACAGAGACCTTTACTAATAAAACTATTGATGCCACAGCTAATACTTTACTAAATCTCCCTAATGTAAACATCAATCGCCAGATATTCACATCAAGTGGGACATTCACATACCCAACAGGGACAAAATCGACATCTGTCTTTAAATTCACAATCACGGGTGGTGGTGGCGCTGGTGGTGGTTCGGGCGGTGGCTATGATGGTGGTTCGGGCGGTGGTGCAGCTGGAACTTCTTGGTACTATGAAACTGGACGCGCAGCAGGACAAACGTCAGCGATAACAATCGGTGCGGGTGGCTCTCCAGGTGCCGCAGGCGCCGCAGGTAACGCTGGAGGCACAAGTAGCGTTGTTTTTTTAGCAGGGACTGTATCCGCAACAGGTGGTGGTGGTGGTCCAGCGGGGAAAAATAATATTGGTGGTACTGTTGGGTCAGCTAGCGGACCAGCACATGCAATTTTTCAAGGAGGTGGCGGCTTGCCAGCTTGTTCTCAAGGGAATGCCGCTTATGGCGGTAATGGCGGAAACTCAATCTATGGCGGCGGCGGTAGAGCAAGTACCATAAACTCACAAGGCGCTGGTGAAAGTGGTGGGGTTGGCGCGGGTGGTGGTGGTGGTTATAGCGCCTCTGCTCACTCGGGCGCAGCGGGTGGCCAAGGGGCTGTTATTGTTGAATGGGTGCTGTAATAATTAGTCATATAAAGGAGACTGCTTCATGCGGGCAGCAATTATAGATTCGAGTACAAATACTGTCGTTAACATCATAGAATATGATGCGGAATCAGATTGGGTGCCACCAGATGGCCATGCCATTCACACGGACTCGTCAGCAGAAATAGGGATGAAATGGAACGGAAAATCGTTCGACGTTCCAGCTGTTTCTATGGCAGACAAGAAAGCAGCACTGCAAAGCGCTGCATATAGTGAACTTGTGCAAAGCGATAGCGTAGTTTTACGCTGCATTAGCGCTGGAATTTCTGTGCCGTCTTCATGGAAATTATATAGAAATACACTACGTGAATTATCAAATGGCGTAGGCTCAAAGCTCCCTCAACGCCCAGATTATCCAGAAGGAACTTAAAGGACATGGAACAATTACTTAATAGTATTCAATCTTTTAGCTGGTTATTTGAGCTATTATTTGTTATTTTTACTGGATTAGTAACCTATATTATGAATAGCTTATCAACTAGGATATCTGCTTTAGAGGAAGATAAAGAACGTTTAATACAAGAAAAATTAGATAAAGTAGATTATCATCGTGATAAAGCTGCTACTGATAATGTGCTAAAAGAAATGCGCGATGATATACGTGTTCTTGGTAATAATATTACTAATCTACCACATAAAATTGTAGAATTATTTAGTCATTTAAAACAATAGGTTAATTATGGTTAGAGATTATAATTTTAAACCTACTGCTAAAATATGTAGACATTGTGGTACGGATTTTATAGGTCATAGCAATAAATTATACTGTTCTACAAGCTGTTGTGGTAAAGTTAATGACGCAAAACGTAGACGGCAGTTTGCTCAAACATCTAATTTAGAGTTTTTCTTAAAAGAAAAACTTTCATTGGCTAGTAATAGGGGTAAACACGCTGTAAATATAAACTTTAATTATTTACAATATCTATGGAATAAACAAGAAGGATTATGTGCTTTAACTAAAATACCTATGACATATATTAAAGGCAGTGGGCAAATACCTACAAATGTATCTATGGATAGAATTGACTCTAATAAACCGTATGAAATAGGTAATGTTCAATTAGTATGTGCTCAAGTTAATTTTATGAAACATCAACTTAATTTAGAGCAACTTAAGTTTTGGTGTGGGAGAATTTTAAATGGCTAAAAAACGTAACTATCGTTTGGAATATGATAATTATCAAGGCAAAGAAGAACAAATTAAACGTCGAGATTCTCGTAATGCAGCTCGTGCAGCAATGGAAAAAGCTGGTAAAGTGCATAAAGGAGATGGTAAAGATGTAATTCATAAATCTGGTAATCCAACTAATAATGCTAAGTCTAATCTTGGTGTGCAAGATAAGAGTAAAAATCGTTCTTACCCTCGCACCGCTAGTGCTAAAAAGAAAAATCCACGTGATTAAATATTACTTGACAAATTAATATATATATGTTAAAATATATAAAAAGATAAGAATTTATGACTGGTACAAATTTAGTAAATTATACGGCTAATCAAGTGAGTAATCCGGAGTTAACTCCTAGTACTACTTTTAGCCCAACACTTAACGCAACGGATGACCATACCTTAGCTGCTACTGGTCAGTTGATGAGTACTCCAAATAATCAAATTGGTTTACAGACTCCTGTAGCTAATCCAACTTCTATTGTGACCCCTACAATAACTGCTGCAAAAGGTACTGCAACTCAAGTAGATTCTGCACCTATTGCTGCACAAGTTAATCCTACTGCTGCAACATATCAAGCTAAAACAATAAGCGATCAAACTCCTCAAGCTACTGCGGAACAAGGTACTGTAAATCAAAATTCATTAGTTCAAGAGCAGTTAAAAAAACTATATACTGAATCTCAACCTGGAATGATACCGGAATGGGCTAGAGGTGCAGTAATACAAGCCAATGAACAAATGGCTTCTCGTGGAATGGGCAATTCTACCATAGGTATTGCTGCTACTGCTGCTGCTATTCAAGCTTCAGCTTTACCTATTGCTGCACAAGATGCTTCTACATATTTTCAAATGGATCTAAAGAATCTTGATAATAGACAACAAACTTCATTAGCTAATCTTCAAGTAAGACAGCAATCACTACTATCCGACCAAGCTGTGACTAATGCAGCAAATCAATTTAATGCGTCAAGTCAATCTCAGACTCAACAATTTGTAGCAACATTAATGAGCAGTATTCAGCAACAAAATGCTGATCGCTTAACTGCTATGAGTCAATTTAACACAGGTCAAGAAAATCAAGTTGCTTCAGCTAATGCAACTAATAGCATTAATACACAAGAATTTACTGCTACTCAAAAAGCAGCAGCAGATCAATTTAATGCACAAATGTCATATGCCAGAGATCAATTTAATGCTCAAGCAGCTTTTGCTGTCGAACAATCTAATGTTACATGGAGACGTAGTTTAAATACAGCTAATACAGCAGCAATTAACGCAGCTAACCAAATTAATACTCAAAATAGATTTAATATGTCTCAAACTGCACAGAACAATCTTTGGCAACAATGGCGTGATGAAGCTGCCTGGTCATTTCAAGCATCTGAATCGGCTAAAAATAGACAATATAACATTGTAATGGCAGCTAATGGTAGACCGACTAATACAAGCTTTAATTCTGCTCAAGCAGTAGGCTCTTTTGTATCTGCATTATTATTTTAAGGTAAGCTATGACTGATTTTTTTGGCGGCATTTTAGATGAACTTCAAGGTTATGCTAATGATGTTAGTGGGTTTTTTGATACTAGTTTAAAACAAGCTGGTGCTAAAGCATGGCAAGGCGGTATGACTAACTATAATCAAGTGGCAAATGCCAAAGATCGTATGATGTCAGTAGATCACTCTGATGCTACTGCTGGTAAAACTAAAGCTATTGAATCAGAAAGTTATGATACTGCTGAAGCTAAATGGCTACAACGTATGAAAACATTTGCTAATTTAGACACTGGTACTAGCGTTAAACTTGGTAAATAACTATATTAGGTATATAAATGCCCATTAATCCAAATTCAGTATTCGATGCGCCAGTTCCAGGACAATCGTTAACTTTAGAAAAAGGCTCTACTAGATTTGAGCACCCACCTCAATATACTAATATTGATGATGCACTAGAGTTTCTTCTTGAAAAAATGTCCTCTAAAAAACAGGTAGTACGTCTTGTACTTATGCTTAAAGATGGTAATACTGTAGAGTTTATTGCTCGTTCAATATTATTTCAAGGATTTACTACTGGTAAGTGGACTCCAGATATGGCGCTATTAATGCTCCGTATTGTTATGGCTATGATTATAGCTATTGCCTCTAATGCGGGCGTTAAAAATCCAAAAATATTAAATGTAGATAAAAGTCAAAATGATTTCTTAGATCAGTTTGTTGGTAAAGGTGATACCAACTCTGCCGATACAACTGAAGAAGCTCCTATCAATACTCCGTCGCTCCCTAAACTTAATGGTATACTTGGAGGTTTACAATAATGGCTGGAATCCTAGAAGGTTTTGCACAAGGGTTCTTTAATACCTCTGCTAGCACAATTCTCAAACAAAAAGCTGATCAAGAAGAGATTGATAACGCTCGTAAAAGAGCTATTGCGTTAATTGATCCTACTGTTGAAGTTAAAAGACGTGAAAATGAACTTCAACTAGAGCAAGATAAACAAAAACAAAAAAATAATTTTGAAGGTATTAAAAACTACCTTAATCCCAGTACACCAACTTTACAGGATGCACCAACTGGTACTCAAGATGTAGCTACTAAAGGGTTTACTTCAACTAATTCTCCTGTTACAAATTCTATAGAAACAGTATTTGCTGACTTACAAAAGTATACTGAAGCTAAGGCTAAAGCAGAAGCTGCTGGTAATAAACAAGCCGCAGATTATTTAGGTACATTAGCAGATGGTAAAAAGCAACAGTTAGATTATCTTAAAACACAAAATACCACAGGAAATAAGCCTGTAGTAGGGTCTGAAGGTGTCAATATTGTTGAAGGTATACAAAAAAAACTTGACTCAGATTTAAAAAATCCTGGCGCTATATCCGAGTATTTTCCTGATAATTTAAATATATTAGTAAATAATCCAACAGCAAAACCTATACATGAAAAATTAGCTATACAACATCAAGAATTAGCTCAAGCAGTTGCCTCTGTTAAACGAGATAATATGGATACAAGTATACCAGAAGTTGCTAGTAAAATTCAAGATGAGACTAGTTCTGTTATTAAAAATTTAAATATAATTAATTTAACAGATAAGCGTATCACTCCAGAGATGAAAAAACAAGCAGCAATTGATATTGACAGTTATATGTCAACTTTACCAATTAAAGTAGCTGCTGATCCTAATTTTAAAGCTGTATTTACATCTAATGTTAGTAAAAAAATAGAATCATATTTACATCCTACTGAAACTCAGTCTACACCAACAGCTGCTCCTATTAAACATATGGATTTAAGTTCACCAGAAGCATTGAAAATTAGGGCTGACTTTAAGTCTGGTAAAATAGATAAGGCTACAGCACAAAGATTGTTACGTCAAGGAAATTAATGAATAATACTGATGTTGATTTAGACGCATGGCTTGATGCTGATACCTCTAAGCCAACTACACCCACTCCGCAATCTTCAGAACAGGATGTGGATCAATTTCTTATGTCTGAAGATAAGCCTACTCAAACTGTGGAGCAATTTCTAACATCTGAAGACAAACCTACTGGTATCATGAGCAAAATTAAAGCTGGTGCTAGTGCTATAGGTAATACTTTTGTTGATGGCATTAAACAAATAGGTAAAGACACTATTGATATACGTAATAAGTATTCAAAAATGACGTCTGACGCTATGAATACTGATTTTACACCTTCAGGTAGCCCGTTACTTGATGTAAGTAATAAAGTTAGGGCAGGTCTAGGTGTTGTTGGTGGCACTTTAGGACAAGTTCAAGCCCCATTGGAAACAGTAGTACGACAAATTTACCGACCTATAGTTAATAATACTATGGGTGATTTGACACAAGAAGATAAAGATAAGCTGGTAGACCAAGGTGGTGAGCTTCTCACCGCGGGGTTAACTATGCTTCCTATAGGTGAAACTGGTAATGCAGCTAAATTAGCTACTAAACCTGCTCAAGTAGCTGAAGAAGTAGCCCCTAAAACTGGTATAAACGCAGCTAAACAGCCTATATTTGATTCAGAATTAGAAGCTAAACATAATGCTTTTCTTGATTCAGAAACTCTTAAAACTAAAAATGAAGCATTAGCTCAGGTAGATATAGGAGCTAAAAATCCATTTACAATGACTGCTGAACAGCAAGAAGCTGCCTTAGCCGCTAAACCTGCTATTCGTACTGTAGATGAAGTACAAGCAGAGATTAATCAAGTAGCTAAAGATACTGCTGCTCCAGGTGCCAAAGAACGCTTAGCTCAACTTCAACAAGAAAAATCTGATATACTTGACCCAAGTGCTGCTGCGAAACGTGAACGTGATTTAGTTAAAGCTAGCGGTGGTGCTAAAGTAAATGATGTTCAATTTGAAACTAATATAGCATGGCCTGTGCGTAACGCGTTAGATGCAGGGGCTAGCGTAGAAGAGGTAACTCAACGGCTAGAAACTCATTTACCTCAAAATATAGCAAATGCAGACCATAGAGCCGAATTAATACAGCGAGCCATACCAGAAGCGTATAAAGAAGCTGATGATTTTGCTAAAGAAGTAAGTGATGCTACTGGGCATAGCCCTGAAACCACTCGTGCTGTAATGGATGTTAGCACACCTGATGATGGCTCTATATTAACTCCTTCAGCTATTGAGCACGAACCTATTACTCTTGAAGGCCAAATTCGTAGTAAGTTAGCTGATGCAACTAATATGCTATCTTTGGTAGCTAAACAGTTTGCAGATAGAATGGGCATTGAAACTGGTACTCGTTCATTACGTGAGTATAGTGATTGGACTTGGGCTAGAAACCTCAGTCAACGTGGTAACGTATGGTGGAAATCCATTGTAGGTAATCCTAATGGGCAAGATGTAGGTATACTCTGGAATGAAGGCACTGGTTCTAAGCTAGTGGCTGATACTTCTATTGATAATTTCAATGCTTCTATGGTAAAAGCCCGTCAAATGGGGTTAGACGCAGATGAAATGCGTGAAATTATGCATACGTATAACGCGTATGATGACTACGCTAATATAGATAGAATAACTGCTCAGGCTAAAGAACAACTAGCTATACCTACTATCACAGCAGATGACAAAGCCTACTGGAATGGTGTACTCAAAGAAATGGAAGATAAATCATCTTTCATGACCCGTGAAGAAGTTGCTGCAAATATAGCCAAATACACTAATAATGGTGATAATAGGATTGGCCCTGCTGCCCAATATTTCTTAAATAATAAAAATGCCATTAACGGCAAATTATTAAATGCACTTGTTAATTCAGGTAAAATATCTCAAACTGAAGCTGATGCAATACGTGCTGCTCACCCTAACTACACTCCTGCTTGGCGTGAAGTTGATGATTTTACTTATGCTAATGTTGAAGTTCATAATTCAGGCGGTGTAACTGAGCCATTTAAATTCCGTAAAATTAGTAGCACAGGTGAATTAAAAGACCCACTAGTAACTACTACCCAAAATATTGTTAATACTATACGTAAAGTTGAACAAACTCAGTACCGTACTGGTACTCTTATGAGTGTTTTAAGTAAAGCTACTGATGCTGATTTTCAAGTATTATTCAGAGAAAAAAAAGCAGATGTAATGAAAGCTATTGAGGAAATTAACAATGGTGGCAAACGACGTTGGGCTGCTTCTGATATTACTCCACTTGTTGAGGATCGTGTTCAGAAGGTAGGAAATATTGTATTTGACATTAACGGCGGTAAACTCCAACTTACCATAACTGACCCCCAAGTATTCCAAGAGTTCTCACAATCTCGTATGTGGGAAGGGACTACTTCTGCTTATGAAAAGCTAGTACAATTTACTAACTTTAAACGTAACTTCATTGTACTTAACCCTGAGTTCTCTATGCGGAATTTCCAGCGTGAGACAATGGATGCTATGGTATCAGCTAAAACTAGCTTTTGGCAAAAATTAAAATATCCTGCATCTAACGTAAAGAACCTATTTGCCAAAGAGTTAAACCCTGAATTATACGATAATATAACTAACAACATTGGTTATGGCTCTGATAGAGGTAAAAATTTAACAGGTAAATCCGAACGTAACACCATAATACCATATAATAAAACTCTTGGTTGGCATTTACCTAGCATTGTTAAGTCGGATCTTATTGATGTAAGTATGCCTACTTTTGAAGGCAATACTGTAACTAAAAAAGTACGTGAGGATGGTTTAGGTAAATTAACAAAAGATGTAGCTGAAGGAACGTATAAAGAAAGTGCGTCATCGCATATAAAACATGGTTTAGAAGGATTTGCTAATAGATTTGATATGGCTCCACGAGTCACATTATATGACTGGATGATGAAAGATGGCTTAGCTCAAGGTTATACTGAAGAACAGGCGCATGAAGCAGCTATATTTGCTGCTCGTAACTTAGGTGTTAACTTCACTCAACGTGGTTCACAAGTACAATTTGATAAAGTACTTCGTGTAGTGCCATTTGCTCGGTCATTTATCAACTCTACAGATAGAATGGTGCAGCTAGCTAGCTATGAGCCATTCCGTTTATCGCGTAATGTAATGATGCTATACGGTGCTTATGCCACTGTAGGCCAATATAATAGACAGTTTACTGATACTGATGGTGTACCTTACATTGATAAACTAGACCCAAATATTAAAAAAGACATTGTACCCATTTATTACCCAGGTTCTAAAAGTGTAAACGACTATGTACCACTTCGTTTAGGTTGGGTGTATGGTCGTGCATTACCTAAAATTGAGACTACCATGTCTTATTTAATGCAAGAAATTGGTAGTAGAGTACATGAAGGTATAAGTAATGATATACCTAAAATACTTGATGGTAATGAGGAAACAAAGAAACTTAATCCAAAAGATGTATTAGCTGCATGGATGGATTATGTTACTGGAATTGCTCAGCCTTCTTCAGTATTACCTCCAATTGCGTCAGATGCTATGGCACTTGCAACTAATACTGATTTTCAAGGTAAGCCTATTATACCTGAGTATCTCAAGGATTCTTCATCATGGGCACAATATAATGATACTACTCCAACTGTATTAGTTGATTTTAGTTTTAACTTAGATAAACATGGAATAAATCTAAGTCCTGCTGTATCACAATATCTACTTAATTCAATGTTCTCAAGTGCTTCCACGTACACATTAGCTGCTGCTGATATGGTATATGGTGCGGTTACTGGAACTGAAGCCCCACGTATTGAGAATCGTTCTATTCCATTTGCGAGCATAGTAACTGGCAATACTTCTGATGTACCTCGTGAAGGTATTGAAACTCAATTTAGTAATATGGGTAAATATCTTAAAAGTATTGACGCAGAACATACAGCTATCATTAACCGTACTGCTATTGATGCCAACGCTTACAACGACTTAAGCCAGTTTGAAATTGATAATGCACCAGAATTAGCCTATTATGAGGACTGGAAAGCTATCAGTAAAGCTACTGTACCTAATAGAAAAAGCTCTTTATTAGTTGCTAAAGCCCCTAAAGATCAATTACAGGGTACGCAAACACCTGAAACTGAACTATTAGGTGATCCCGAAAAACGTAAAGCCATGAATCAATACCGGATGAATAACATTGATATGATGCGTTCATTCATTGAAAAAGTCAAACTAGACCCTAATTCAGATAATTTATGGTACGAGCGTCAAACTCGTAGTGGTTTAACTAAAATTGTTGAAGATATTGTACCAGATAAAAAGGTTGACAATGATGTAAATTCCATGTATAATGGCGATAAAAAGGCGCCAATGGATAGTCATACTGTAACAGTTGTAGAGCCTATGGCTCAAACATTTTTTCAAAAGGTAGCTACTGATAATAGTAATAAACCCCAGGAAAAAGAGGGGTTTTTTAAAAAGATACTACCTAATATTAATCAAGGAATGGATAATATGTATAAAGATAAAGTGTTTGCTCGTACCCTTAAATTAGAGGGTGGGTTTGTTAATGATTCTTCTGATAAAGGTGGTGCCACTAATCATGGTATTACACTTAATACTCTTAAACTAGTTAATCCAGATGCAACAATTAATGATATTAAAAACCTCACCAAAGAAGATGCCATTTCTATATTTGATAAATTATATTGGATTGATGGTAAAGTAGATGAAATGCCTCGTACAATACAAGATCTTGTATTTGATGGTAATATCAATCATGGCATACCAGGAATGTCTAAAGTTATTCAGCGTGCACTTAATGATTTAGGTGAAAAAATACCTGTTGATGGTCATATCGGAACTGGTACGTTAAACGCTATTCATCGTATACCAGAAGATATTTTACGCACCGCTATAATCAAACGTCGTGAATCATTATATAGTACAATAATCAAAAATGATCCCAGTCAAAGTAAATTTAAAAAAGGTTGGATGATGCGACTTAGTTCAATATCCCCAATGCCAACAGATACATCTGATGTCTAAGATTAATAAATACGTCAAGGATGCTTTTACTGAAAAGAATGGGAAAAGTATATGTCCTGTACGTGTATTATTTATACTTGGTGCAATATTATATATAGCACTTACGTTACGTGATTCTTATTTAAGTCCAGATGCTATCTTCTTAACTCATGCTAATGACTGGATATCAGGCTTTGGTCAGTACATAGGTTTTGGAGGTAGCGCTGTAGCTGCTAAAAATTTTACGGAGAGTGGTAATGATTCTTAGTTTACAATCTAAGCTAATAGGACTTGCTGTATACACTGCATTTACAATTTTAATGACTATACATGTGCATAATAAGTTCTTAGATGCTGAGGAGTTAGCTACTAGAACTAGTCAACTAGACCAGGCTCAAAAAGCTCCTGCTGCGATAATAAAATTTCAACAAGATTTAGGTAATACAAATGCCAAAAAAGATACTTGCTTTAACACTGATATCCCTGCTGACGCTCTCCGGTTGCTCAAGTAAAATTATATCTACTTGTCCAGCTAGAGAGCCTTTTATAGGAAGGACTAATGGTGATTTAGTAAGTTATACAGGTAGCTTGATGCGTCTGTATGATTCGTGTAGTAATACTAACCAAACTAATAAGGATACTAACTAATGGCTAAGAAACCAGCTAAATTTAATTACAAAATGTTTGAAAAAAGTGCTGCTGATAAAAAGGCAGACAAGAAAATGCCTGGAATGAAAGAAGGCAGCAAAAAAGAAGTTAAAATGGATAAGAGTATGGCAAAGTCCATGAAAGCACCAAAAAAGACCAAGTAGATTTTGGGCAATAAAAAAACCCCCAAAGGTTTTTACACCTAAGGGGGCTCCCCGCTACGCAGAGATAAGGTAATATATTATGGCAAAGAAAACTCCAGCATGGACACGTAAAGAAGGCAAGAACCCAGAAGGCGGCTTAAATGCTAAAGGACGTGCCTCTTATAATAAATCTACTGGAGGCAATTTAAAGGCTCCTGTATCAAAAGAAGAAGCTTCTAAATCACCTAAATCTGCTGCTAGACGTAAATCGTTTTGTGCCAGAATGGAGGGCATGAAAAAGCAAAATACGTCTAGTAAAACAGCAAATAACCCTAACTCACGTATTAATAAATCTTTACGCAAGTGGGATTGTTAATCTTTACTTTCCACTACGAACACTGGACAACCTAGTTGGTCTAAATAGAAATACCCTTCATAGTCCTCTTCATTTATGGTACTTGAGATTAAATTCTTAAGTACCATTTTTTTTAAGCTATGTTCAGTTAATTCTATTTTTAATTTAATCGCCATTGGTTAAATCCTTTAAATCTGGTGGTGCATAATTAGGGCCTTTAAGAATTTTACCATCTTCACGACGAATAGGTTTTTTATTGTCATCTAACTTGCTCATATTAGATTTATGAACTCGTCTGTATGCCTCTAATAAATCCCACTTGCGTAATTCAGCATAAGCTAAAATAGCTACTAATAAGGAGGTAATGGCATATACACTAATATCACCAGTGACAACATCAACAACAAAGTCAGTAATACTGTCATCAGGGTGCGTTCCTTTAGGTATTGCTCGGCCTTCACTCAACTCTGTTAAACTATAACCTAATTGATATGCCAGACCAGCAGTAACATATAATAAGTCAGTTAATTCTTTTAACTCATCATAGTCTTTAGCTTCTGGGCTATAAAACTCTTCAATCCATTCTTCATGCTCTTCATCTACTAATGTAACATATAAGTCCTGTGTGGCCTCATTAGTCGGTATAGCAAAGCAATCATGAAATTCGTTTTGTGACTCCATGATGCTATCAATACCAGTAATAAGCACAGTCTTAGGCTCTTCTTTATTACTTATGAGATACAAACCCATTTTCTTTTCTTTCTTGTGAATCAATATAGTGTGCAAATACCCAGTTACAGATAGCATGAGCTAAATGTGGAAGGCCAGATTCAGGGTCAAATTTTTCACCTGATTTCCAGCTTTCCTCATGTCTACGCCCTGCATCATAGTATCTAGTAGGGTCTTCACAGAGTTTCCAGTTGTCCATGCCATACTTATTAGCACCAAACATCATGACTCTAATTACATCCTCTAACACAGAATTAGGGAATACGCTGTACTTAATTTTTCCGGCATCAAACTTTGTGAACCCTGTTTCAGCATTCATTAGCATATTTCCATATTTTACTTCATCAGGTTTCATCTAACCTCCTACAGACAGAAACTATCTAAACGAGCTAATGCGTCTTGAGCTTGTTGTTCAGTAGCAAACTTAAGAATAGCGTTGCCAGCACCATCATATGATACTTGAATAGAGTCTAACCCATTCATGGCATAAGTACGAATCTTATCAAGATTAATGCGAAGACCTTTTACTTGCTGTGTATCAAATACAATAAATGTACCTACATATGCTGTAATTTTAGGTTGTGCTGTGTCAATACGACTATTGCTAAACATCTCTTCTTTAAAATCCATTGCGGGCTTAAACATTTCTTCTTTAAAATCCATTGTTGTTTTTTCCATTATGCTACTTTCTTAACTGGTTGATTGGTTAATATAATTCCGTCTTCGCCTACATCACCTTCTTCAATTAGAGTAATTCTATCTCCTCTATCAAAGATAACGTAATTACCGCTAATTATATCAAAACATTGACATAATGTCAAGATATTTTGTACATCAAAATCACTACAAGAGTATAAATCAAAGTCAAATTTAGCTGGATGGTCAGCATCCCATGTATGTAGGGCTGTATGACTTGTTTCTAATATACCTGTACCAGTAGCACCTTGATTACCTAAAGTGTCACAGTAATAGCCCTGAGGGTTCTTGGCAATGGTATCAGCACGAGCAATAGTCATATTGACACGTTTAATAAGGAAAGCCAGAAAGAACTCTACTTCTTCGCCATCACGAGGAGGCTTAGCTACTTTAAGATTAATTAGCACATGTTTATGTATCAAGCTCATTTATAACCTTTCTTATTCTTTTATATTTCTTTTTGTTAGGTATTACTTTAGGCACAAGCGTAGTTACTACTTTAGCAATAGGGTTTCTATTCTTAAGTACTCTTCGCTTGCGTTTTTTCGACATATGGTACATCTCGCCATTCTACGTGTTCTTTTACTTCACACCCGTCTAAAGGCTCATAATAAACCCATTTTTGTTGTAGGGCTTTAACAGACCCATATTTACTAATTACTAACCAACGTAATTCAGGAGTAGCTTGATACGTATCCATTATTTGTCCTCGTTAAAATAGGTTTCATATCCTTGTCTGCACTCCATATATTCACTCATTGTCAGCTCCCATTCAGTATAATGATTGAAATCTTTATATGTAGTGAATCTATATCTATTCCCCAATACGCCATGTTGAGCCAAATTAGCGCCAATAAGTTTGAAATTAGCCATTATTTATCCTCTTTAGCTATACGAACTGTATACCAACCTTTATGAGTTTTGCAGAACATACGCTGTAATAATGTCAACTTATTAGCTACAGTTCCACGTTTTTCTTGTGTATTACCTTTGGCACCACAGACAGGGCAAACACGCTCTTCACCTTTTTTGCGAAATAAGTTACGGTTAATCTTAGATTCAGTATAGTTCTTCATAATGTTCCATACTGCTTCTAGTACATCAACATCATTCAGATTATATAGGGCCATTTTCTTAACAGCAGCTTTACGTTCTGCTATAGTACCTTCTTCAATAGCAATCCAATCAGCCATACCCATTTCGTGCTTACCTTCAAGGCCAAGCTTTTTAGCTAGATAGTCTAACTTATTAGAATTTAACAAGAAATACTTTTTAGCTAATTTATAAGTATCAATAGTTGGTACTATAGGAAGAGGAGGTAAACCATTAAGTAATAGTCTACCTGCCACAAATTTAACATCAAACCCATCACCATAATGAGCAATAGCATAATCTGCTTGTTCCCAAATAGGTAAAAAAGCTTCTAATAGACTTTTATCAGAACTAGGATTTTTGGAATACTCAGGAAAATCGGCTATAGATATGACTTTGCCCTTCTTATCTCCTAACCATTTATAGGCTATAGAAATAATATGACGTTCCCTGAATATTTGATTTGGGTTTAAAATCTCTTTAAACAACTGGAAGAAATATCCTTTGTTTAAGCTAGATTCTATATCCCACACTAGAATACGTGGCTCTTTAGTCATCTACTTACCTTTAAGTAAAGTTAAAAAATAGTCTAGGCCAACCACTGCTAAAGGTTGAGTGCGATTGCGTTTAATAATTAATACAGGATTCAGTTTATCTGAGTTAGCTTTAGCTTGTTCAAATGAAGCCCATACGTTAACAGATTCTTGATTTTTGCATTCTACAGCAATAGGAGCTAACTTCTTAGCTACTGGTGATAACATTACATCAGTGCCTTGGCTACCCATAGCTCTATTTTGAACGTCATCAGGCTCAAGCTGAGGGAATGTTTCCAATAACTTCTTGACCACCAATTGCTGTAGTAGTCTGCCTTTTGCCTTAGCTGAGGATGTTTTCATTATTTCTTTTTCTTTACTTTAGATTTTTTCTTATCTGCTGCGACAAAGTCTTTACCTACTTTTTGAGGTATGCCAACTTTCTTAGCAAAATCAGCATTTGCTGCTACAGCATCCATTAGGTGTTTTTGTTTATCACTTTTACTCGGCATTAATTTGTCCTTCTTGCATAATTGTAGTCACAATATCTGAAATTTGTTTAGCCATTAACTCCGCTGTAGTCCATTCCTCTATATTTTCAGAAACAGGTTGGTTAGATATAAATTTTACATTGACAGTGTTATCATCTTTATCTTCAAATATAATATGTACAATTGACATTAGCTAGCCCACTTAATTTGCCCCACAGTAGGGGCTTTTTCATATTCAGTTACGCGAGTCTCAAAGAAGTTGGCGTGTTCTACAGCGTTAAGCATTTCCTCTAACCAAGGCAAAGGATTCTTCTTAACACCAAATATAGGCTTAAGACTTAGTTGACGTAGTCTACGATCAGCAATATAACGTACATACTGCTTAACTTCATCCTTAGTCAAACCTTCTACATCACCTTGTTCAAAGGCTAAATCAACAAAGGCATCCTCTAGCTCAACCATTTGATTACAGGCTGTGTAAAGTTTACCACGAAACTCATCAGTCCAAATAACATAGTTTTCACTTACATAAGTACTAAACAGTTCCAACATGTATTTGGTGTGTACAGATTCATCAAGGATACTCCAAGTAACAATCTGTCCCATGCCTTTCATCTTACCAAAACGAGTAAAATTCAATAGGATAGCAAACGAAGAGAATAACTGTAGTCCTTCTCCAAAACCTGAGTAAATGGCTAGTGCTCTTGCAACATCTTCGGGAGAACTATGACTAATGCTTTCAAAAAAGTTATGCTTGTCAGACATTTGCTTATACTTGGCAAATGCTTGATATTCAACTTCAGGCATACCAACGGTATCCAATAGTAAGCTATAAGCATCCACATGCACAGCCTCCATTGAAGCAAAAGTTGATAACATCATAGCTACTTCAGGATTGCCCTTAAAAATAGGAATGAAATGAGTTAAATAGCCTTGCGCCACATCAACATCAGCCTGAGTAAAAAACCGAAAAATCTGAGTTAGCAAATTCTTTTCAGAATCATTTAACTTGTTCTTCCAATCAGCTACATCTTCATGTAGTGGTACTTCTTCAGGAATCCAGTGCATCTTAGCCTGAGTCTTATAGCCCTCATATGCGAAGGGATATTTGAATGGCTTATAGTTAGTTCTGCGTGTTGTTAAGCTCATTTATGCTACTACTTTCTTAGAGTGAATATGTACTTCCCAAGCGTTAAATAATCTACGCATAACGTATGAACGCATAATGCTAATTACTGTAAAGATAGCTGCAATCAACATATTCTCGTGTACTGATACATACATATCAAACATAGGGAATATAACTCGTTGTGCTGTAATGTTAATTACAAGACCTACTGCTGTATTAACAATAGTCTCAATCATACTTCGTTTCTTAGTTTGCATTATTTAACCTCTTTGCTAATTGGTATGCGTCAATACCTAGCTTATCTAAAATTGTATCACGAACTTTATATAATAACAAATCTAAAGCTAATAAGTTATCTTTATTTGTTAAATCAATCCGCATAGTATTTTCTATACTTACTTTAATTTCGCCTTCTATACTAGTAGCAGTAAGTACAAACGTAAACTCATTAGCTTGCATGTCTAGCCCTCGCATCCCACTTTTTTAGTTTGCATTTTTAATTACCCATTCTTTAGCAAGTTCTTTAGTTTCAAAAACTCCGGCAACAGCTATAAAACCTGTATTTGTGGGTTTAACTACTATACAATTATTTTCACTTCCACAACAACCAATTACGTTTAGAATTGAATTACTATCCCTCGCACCCCACACAATCAATCTCCATACCATTAGGTAATACAGTCTTAAACTTAGTCTGTACAAATTGTTCTTGTTTAGCTTCCTTAATAGTCTTACGATCAAATTTAAGGCCAATATCTTCGATCCTATTTGATTTCATAGAACGAGAATAATATAAAGTCTTTAATCCTTTTTTCCAAGCATCTAAGTGTAGCACATGTACATCATTGATGTCAACAGGATTTTTAAAGAAAAGATTAACGCTTTGAGCTTGGTCAATATACTTTTGACGATCAGCAGCATGTTTAATAATCCAGCTTTGGTCAATTTCAAAAGCAGTCTTAAAGACGTTTTTCTCTTCGTCTGTCAAGCACTTAAGGGATTGTACTGAACCTTGATGCTGAAGTACTTGTGACCATACACCAGCTTTTTCATGCACAGATAAACCCTTAGAATCAAGTAGCGCCTCTAGGTATTTATTCTTATGAATGTTGGTACCATTCTCTGTTTTTTGACTGTAGGCATTGCCATTGAAAGGCTCAATAGATGCACTAGTATTACCACATATAATAGAACTAGAAGCATTTGGAGCAATAGCTAATAGGTGCATATTACGACGCATGTTAGTCTTAAGGAAAGTTAACCCTTGACGCTGCATAATCTTGGCTGCTTCCAAATAGTCTGGAGCAACACCCTTAACACGGGCAATATCATAGCTAGCCATCTGAGCAGAAGCCTTAATAGCACTGAAGATACGGTCGTTAATGATTTTAGCTGCACCTGACTCAAACGGAATCATCTTACTCTGAAGATAGGCGTGAAAGCCCATAGCCCCTAAACCAAGGCTACGTTCACGTTGAGCAGAATTACGTGCTTTCCAAATAAAGTTAGCATCCTCTGTCTTCATATTAGGCATTTCAATAAACGCGTCTAATACATTATCAAGCATACGAATCAAATCAGAGATAAACTGTTCGTTATGCTCCCATTCGTCGTATTTTTCAATGTTAACTGAGGATAGACAGCACACTGCTGTGCGATCTTCTGACGTTGGTAATACTATTTCAGAACATAAGTTAGAACCATGAATTTTTAATCCTAGGATCTTTTGAGCCAAAGGTAAAGCTGCATTACTAGTATCAACAAAATGAATATATGGTTCACCAGTCTGAATACGAGTTTCAAGTATACTTTGCCATAGTTCTTTAGCTGATACTACTTGTTTAACTTCACCAGTGTGAGGATCTTTAAGCTCCCATGAATCATTGAAATTAAGGATAGTAGTTGCTTTTTCAACAAGTTGCATAAAGTTATTAGTGATATTTACACCATGATGTAAATTAAGGCACTTACGATTGACATCTCCTCCAGTAGGCTTACGAATATTAATAAATTCCACAATCTCTGGATGTGAAATATCTAAATATGCAGCGTAAGCAGCACGACGAGTACCGCCTTGACGGAAAGCCATAGTATTGGAGTCCACACTTTTAAGGAATGGAACCATACCAGTAGACTCTCCACCAGACGAGGTCTTAGTACCAGAGGTACGTAAATCCCCCCAGTACCCGCCTAATCCACCTCCGCAACTAGCTAGAGTATTGTTCTCTGAGTAGTGATCGTTGATGGCTGCTCTGCTATCTGCGACATAATTCAAAAAGCATGATATAGGTAGGCCACGCTTACTGCCGCCATTAGCTAATACAGGTGTAGCGTACATAAACCAGAGCTTGCTAACGTAATCATACAGACGTTGAGCATGTTCAATGTCATCACTGAAAGCTAATGAAGCTCGTGCAAAAGCATCCTGAGGTGAAGTCTCACCTTCAATCAAATAACGATCTTTTAAGATACTGATAGCGTATGGATCTAACAACTCATCACGTGAGTAATCAATGTCAATTGTTGTCTTAGGTTGTTTCTTCAAGTTCGACATTTGGACTTTCTATATGTGTGTAATGTTTCCAAGGTTTATTTTGTGCTTGACTAGTTAGGCACTCTTTAACTTGTAATTTCGGATGACAAATATACTTATGTGCACAGAACTCACAAGTCTTCTTAAGTATCTTATGACCAGTCTTTTTCTTATTGAATGTCTCTTCGATAACTCCATCACAAGAAGGCATCTCAGCATCTTTGGTAAAGAATAAACGTCTGACTTTGTTCTTAAAATCATTCAAGTATTCCCTAGCTAATTCTTTATAACCTTCTTTAGGAATAGGAACTACTTTAATGCGCCCATCAGACTTATCAATAACAATCCAACCACCAAAATGACACTTATCAGCTATGCTATAACCGAGTGCTTGTCCCACGTACCCAAATGGGTCATCTTCTTTGAGGGTCTCAAGGCTAATGAATTTATTATTATAAGACCAAGGACTAGCTGATTTAACGTCATAAATTTCCCCGTCAATAATACAATCCAATGTGCCATTGACTTTATACTCTTTCTTATCATCTACTGATATATCAAGAGATACTTGTTTCTGGGTTTCTATATCTAAACCGGAAGCTTTCAATAAAAAAAATAGGAATGATTCCCAGATATAACCGTAAGTAGCACGAAGTTTTTGTTGCGGGTCAAACTTAGTAGCGCCATACTTTTGTTCTAGCATTAGAGAACGAAGCGGTCTTCCGATATTACTCATTCGTAATCTGAACGGTTCCTCGCCTCGCTCTAAGAGTAAGCACTCTTTCAATGCTTTTTTGCAATCTTCGCCAAACTCTTCAATGATTGGTTCTAGTTTAATGACATCAACCTTATCAATATTCTCTAGGAATACCTGAATAGCTTGTTCGATTTTGTGCATAATTAATTATCCAAAAGTGGGTTCAGTAGGTTGAGGTGGAGCAATTGTAATTGTTCCTGAAATGTACCTAAATAATATGTCAGATAATTCTATAATACCAGCCTGATTTACTTGTAATGCAAACTGAGGTTGTTTTAACATTTCAGCAGCAGCTAAAACAGAGATAGCTTTTAACATAGGCTCAGTAGCACCCAACAAAATATTAGTGATACTAGGTAAAGCATTATTATTCTCTGATTTTAAATTAATAGTTGGTACTTTTTTTGTTCTATTCATTTGATATCCTTAAATTAAAATGGTAATTCATCATCTAGTTCTACATCATTAATTATAATAGCTTTGCTGGCTGCTTCTGCAAAATTGTTAGCAACGCTAGTATTACGATAGCGCATGTGAGCAGTCATAATAGAGCGGTTAGAATCTGATATATATGCTTGAATTTCTTTATCAAATGCAATAATATCACTGATTCGTAGCTTAGTGGATAAATCAGGGGATACATTGATATCCCAATATACCTTACCCTCTGGTTGAAAGGTCTCAATATCGTAAGCAAACTCGCTAAATGCTTTATCTTTAGGTATAGCTTTAAAGACATTAATCATCTTCATGAGTTTAGAACCACGTACACGGTATAATACTGAATGCCATTCATCGTCACCCATTTGCACTAGACCAAAGATATCAAGATATACATCTGCATTTTCTTTAGTCGAAGCTTTTTCTTCGTCAGAATAGTTACGACCAAATAAACGACCTAAAGCTAAACCACCTTTAGTATCAAAAATTTGCTCTTGAAAATCTTTAAAGTAAATACTTTCACCGGCAAGATTCCATTTCTTAGCAGCATCCTGTTCATACGCAATTAATTTATTCATATACCGAATAGGGCGAAACTTTACAACACCATCAAAATACTTATCAGTACCTGTAATATGCCACGCACCAATAATACGTTTAATACCATTTTCATCTTTTGATGTAGTATTAATAATAAGTTTATTCAATTGATTAGCATTACTTATAGAAGTCTGTTTAATAGAATCTAAATACGCCTGTTCTTCAGGCGTCAATACTACAAGTGCTTTAGACTCTTCTTTTTCAATTTTTTTAGCTTTAGTCATTAAATACTCCAAGTTTATGTCATTTAAAAATTAATGTTATTCATATACTCATCTTGAGCTACAATAGGCAATTCAGGTAAAATTGATGTACCATTTATTGGTGAGCTACCTCTTACCGCCATATTTGTTGTATCCCAATTAAAACCAGCACGTCCACGTAAAGATCGTGTTTGATGACGTAAATCATCAATAAGACGCTTATAATAATTTATGGTATCACGAATATTACTTTGATTAAGTTTAAATTCTTCATTACCAGTAAAATATACTGGAATATTTTTATAACTAGCTTTGCCACTAACTTCATCTGTTATAACTAAATTTCCACCAATACCTCTATAATTTAACTCTTTAAGCATAATTAAATCACGCCATTCAGCTTTAGATACACCAAAAGTTACAATTTTATCTGCTTCTGGAAAAGAATTATATTCAGAGCATAATTCTAGTAAATCATATAATGTAAGATTATTTGTATTAATATAAGGCATTATTTTATTCCTTTCTTATTGAGCAAATTATAGTCTTATTTTATTAATTAGTCAAGTTTAATTTTAGATATTTCTTTTAATAAATTAATGAATACGTCATTACTCATATCTTGTTTAGCATATTTATAACAACTTGTCAACCTCCAATGTAGGTATTAAAGTTTTATCTTAGTTTTATTAAGCAGGTTAGGTCCAGAATCTAAATCAAAATCTAAAGGGACTGGTGTTTCAAAGTTGAATCTTTCTTTAAGTTGCTTAGGTAAATTGCCAAAAGCCTCTTTATATATATTAATCATTATATCTTTTTCCCCAGGGTATACATCTGTTACTATAGAATCATGCACAGTTAAAACTAACAAAGATTTAACCTTATATTGTTTCATTAATCTGCAAATATCAATCATTACTACAGGTAATATATCCCCTGTAGCAAACCCCTGAACTAGATAGTTTTTAATTTGTGTATGAAAACTTACACTACCGTTATGGCGTCTTGCTGCATGAGGAAAATCATAAATACGTCCACTAGGAGATTGTATATATTTTTCATTTACGGCTTTAGTTAACAGCGTATCATGCCAATCACTTATACCAAAATATTTTTTAAAGAAATATGCAATATATGTTTGCTGTGCTGGAGTACCAGAATTTCCCCCAAACAAAGGCCTAAACGTATATTTCTTTGAGTTCTGTCTATCTGTAGGTTCACCAGCTTCTCCTAACCAATTAGAAGTTTGTTGGTGTACATCAATTTCATCAATAATGTCTTTTATAGCATTAGGGCACCCAGATAACGCGGCAGCTACCCTGAACTCTAATTGCTTAAAATCAGCGTTGAGAAGTTCACCACCAACAAAGCGACTAATAAATACTTTTCTAATTGGGAAGGTTGATTCCCGTGGTTGATTCTGCAAGTTTGGTCTAGTAGAACTAAGACGACCAGTGGAAGTAACACATTGATTAAAGTTAGTATGGAGTAACCCATTTTCTCTAACAGCCTTTCTAATCCCTTCAACAAAGGAACTTAAATATGTTGAGATAGCATTATATTCTTTTAGAGACTCAACAAAATCTTTCGCTTGGCCTTTAATACCAGTTGCCAACAAATCGTCAAGAACATCTTTAGAAGAGCTAAAGCCACCATCAGAAGCGTACTCACTGCTAATAGGAGCAATATTAAATCCAGCCAAATCGGTAAGTTGTTCATATATAATGCCTGTACGTTTACATGGATGACATACATTCATTTTCTTACGTGGGTCACCATCTTTTTTAAACAATTGTATATAGCCTTTACCGTCACAATTAGAGCACTGCTTAGCCTGAGTCTTATATACCTTTTCAGTTTGTGCCTTTATAACTCCTTTAAACTCTTCATAAGTCATCTTAGTTACATATTTAGCCTTACGAACTCCATTACGTTCTTCTGTGCCCAGATTAAACGTAGTCTTCCACAAATCCTTATCTTTAACTTTACGAGAGTATAGTACCCATGACATTTGCTCAGGACTACTGAGATTAATTGGTGTATGCCCCATCACATCAGCTACAATGGATTTTAGTTTGGTTTCCAATACTTTATGCTGTTGTTGGAAGTCCTGATCTACAGAGTCTAATGCTTCCATATCAATCTTAATGCCACTGCGTTCAACATCAATAAGCACTGGAAGAAACTCATTCATTAGCTTGATTACAGGCTGAGTGGACTTTACTAGCTTGTCTGTACGTATTTCTTCTCTCTGTGATTTAAACAAAGCCCATGTTGCTTCCACATCAGCCATACCATAAGTAGTAAGGTCATTAACTGGTACTTCATCAACATTTAATCCCTGCTCTCCACAGTATTTTTCTAATATATCTAGCTTCTCAGCTAGTCCAAGCTCTTTAGATAAGTGCTTCAAATTTAACGGTTTCTTAAGTCCGTGAGCTTTAATGTAAGCAAATATCATAGTGTCATACATCAAGCCATCATACTTAAATCCACACTCATACAACCAAGTCATATCAAACTTTAAGTTATGCCCTATAACCATCTTACTACGGTTAAGGATATCTTGGAAAGTATTAAATTTTTCTTGTTTATCTTTTGAGGAT
>Ga0114962_10000597_pt1 | contig 32030 bp, 35 predicted proteins | sample C_130820_MF_Meta_FD_87017 | JGI IMG/M metagenome (GOLD analysis project Ga0114962, IMG submission 87017) | Freshwater microbial communities from Lake Croche, Canada to study carbon cycling - C_130820_MF_MetaG | ecosystem: Environmental > Aquatic > Freshwater > Lake | place: Lake Croche, Canada...
AACAGTGGATTGAAGGCGCACGTCCGCGCACTTTGCCCGCGGCAATCGCGCCGGTGCTCGTCGGTTGTGCAATTGCCTATTACGAGAATCATTTTGTATTTGCCATTGCCCTGCTTGCACTAGTGGTATCACTTGCACTTCAAATTGGCGTCAACTACTCCAATGACTACAGCGACGGAATTCGCGGGACTGATGAAATTCGTGTTGGCCCGGCAAGACTTGTCGGCCAGAAACTAGCCAGCCCGTATGAAGTCAAGAAGGCTGCATTTCTGAGTTATGGAATCGGCGCACTAGCTGGCCTTGGCATGGTGGCTCTAAGTGGTTACTACCTACTCCTCCCCGTTGGCGTCGCTGCGATTGTGGCTGCCTGGTTCTACACCGGTGGGCCACGCCCATATGGTTACGCTGGCTTCGGAGAAGTATTTGTTTTTGTCTTCTTCGGACTTGTTGCTGTGATTGGAACGAGCGCAAGTCAGACCGGACACATCACAACACTGTCCGTTCTAGCTGGTTGCGGTTGTGGACTGATTTCCACCGCGATCTTGGTCGTCAATAATTTGCGTGACATTCCCGGTGACACCGAAGCAGGGAAACGAACGCTTGCTGTGCGCATGGGTGATACGAATACGCGCTGGTTATATCTTGGATGCATCGCAGTTGCAGGAGTGCTACCACTAGCAATGACGATGACAGGAACTCATCCGCCCGCACTTGCAACCGTGGGCGGGCTATCCATCCTCTTGGCAATCAAACCATTTAGAACTTTAATGAGTGGCGCAATGGGGCGCGATTTGATTCCAGTACTGGCTGATACCGGCAAACTTCTTATGGCTTATGCGCTGCTCTTAGCAGCTAGTATTGCGCTGAGTTCGCGACTTTAGTCGACATCTTCCTTGCGGGTATTAGCATCAATGCGCTCATTGACGCGTGTGAAAAACTGCGCAATTTTGCCGCCAAAAGCGTCACGCTGACGGTTCAATACGACAAAAGAAAGCAGTCCTGAACCGAGGAAGGCCATGACTAGAAGCGTTACGCCTCTCAACCCAGCAAGGTAGCCAATACCGTAAACAGCAGCAAGTAGAGCTATGCGAGCAAAGGTATAGGTCAGGACAGGAATCACGTTCCAACTCTAAGTCGTATTCTTGGAGTATGCCAAAGTTCGCACTCACTCTCATTGCGCTCGGGCTATCCCTCTATGCGTTGATAGATTGCCTGCAGACCCCATCACCGCGAAATCTACCCAAGAGCGTGTGGCTACTTGTCATCATTTGTGTGCCAGTCGTTGGTCCTGTGCTGTGGATCATCTATGGGCGAGTCAATGGCGGCGGTTGGGGCCACGGCGACGACGAGCCAACTGGACCAGATGATGATCCCAGTTTCTTGAAAGATTTTGACCGTAGCCGCTAAACGTGACTGGGCTGCAAAACTCGAGGACAAATTGAGCTTTGAGTGACTGCGACTAGTGCAGACCTGAATAGGAATGCAGGCCACTCACGTACATGTTGACGATGAAGTAATTGAATACAATCGCGCCAAAACCCAGCAGGGCTACATAAGCGGCCTTGCGTCCACGCCAGCCAACTGTCGCGCGCGCGTGCAAGTAAGCAGCGTAGATAACCCAAGTAATGAATGCCCAAGTTTCCTTGGGATCCCAACCCCAGTAACGACCCCAAGCGGCTTCAGCCCAAATCGCACCAGCGATAACAGCGAAGGTCCATAGCGGGAACATGAAGGCATGAATGCGATACGCAAGGAGGTCTAGGCGGTCAGCAGACGGAAGTCGACCGGCAAGACCCCCGAGCTTGCCAGCACTTTCGCCTGCAGCGATGCGTTCTTCCACACGTGCTGCAACCAAGTACAGAGCCGAAAGAGTCGCAGCAACTGTGAATGCGCCCATGCATACGATGGCCGCAGTTACGTGAATAGCCAGCCAGTACGAATGCAGGGCTGGAACAAGTTGAGCCGCTTCGGTGTACAACACCGTCATCGCGAGGCCGAGATCGAGCAGAACTGGAATCACAATAAAGAGTCCGAGCCAACGCAAGTCACGCTTTAGCGACAGGATGCCGAATGCCAGCGACACGGAGAATCCGGCGGCAAGCGAGAACTCATACATATTGCCCCACGGCAAACGGTGAGCAGCCAGGCCTCGAAGAGCAATGGCACCTCCGAGCAACATTGTGGCTAACCACATAAGTGACATGCCGATGTTGCCCGCTCGTCGACCTTCACCTAGCCGATCATCACTCGAAACCGAGGTGGAAACTGCTGGTGTATCGAGAGTCAAGGTTGCACCCATGCGCACTTGATGTGAAGCATTAGCTACACGGCTTGCTGACTCTTCAAGTGATTCGATACGTCGACCCTTGGCGACTGAGATGCTGAACGCACCCATTGCTGCCGTGTATGCAGTCATAGAGCCATAGACCAAAAAATTACTAGCTTGAGCAAATGATTCGTTAATCGACACTTGGTACCTCCGGGGCTATCGCTTTCACTTGCTGAGCAAGTCGTTGCACTTCATCGAGCAAACCTGGTGCTTCAGTTTTAGATAATCCAGCAACTTCAAAAAGGTTACTGCCATCGGACTGTTTTGTAATCCGCAGCCACATCCGGCGACGTGGAACGAGCAGCGATAAGGTCAAGCCGAAGATGGCCAGGAACGCTGCAACGAGCGCAAATCCCTTACCTGGGTCACGTGTTATGGAGAATGATGCCCACTCTTTGAAGCCAGTAAAGGCCACCGTGCCTCGCCCGTGTGGCAACTTCCATGTCTGACCGGGCTTCAATTCCTCAATGCCGATTCGGGTCATCGCCTTCGTGTCGAGCTGGTAGACGCTCTGTGGAATGCCTCCATCAAGTCCAAGGTCACCACTCCATGCACTCAAAAACACTTGCGGATTATTTGGCGCTGGGAACATGGATCGAGGACCACGCGAGCTATCACCAGAAGCAGTCGGCAAGAAGAACCCTTGAATGCCCAGTTGCGGGACAGTGTCGGGTGCTTTGACCACTCCAGTGGAGGTGAAGTTACCGTCCTGCGGCAAGAACACTGCTGCATCTTGCCAGACCACTTGACCCTTGGCATCGCGCACAATGAACTGTGGAGCGTAACCATGGCCCACCAAGTACACACTGGTACCTTCAATGCGCAGTGGTTCATTCACTTCGATTGTTACATTGCGAGCAGGCGCTGTAGGGGTGTTGCGCACCTTTATGTCAGCACTAAAAGCTCGCGCAGCACCATTTTGTTGACCTCCCAATTGATAGGCAGCCTTGAAGTTTGTCAACGTGAATGAAAATGGTGGCAGTTGGTCATTGCTGAAAAGTCGACCAGGTGTGAATGTGTCGTACTGGGTCACATTGTTGGCAAAGCCTGAACCTTCACGGACGATTACTGTGCCCTTGGCGCCGAGTGCTCCGCCAAAGCCAACTGCAACCAGAATCACTAGTAGGGCTAAATGGAAAAGCAGGTTGCCAGTTTCGCGCGAGTAACCCTTCTCTGCCGATACCCACTCGTCTTCACTGCGCACACGCCAGCCCGAAGATTTCCAAGCGCTCTGCACCACTGGTAGCGCGTCACTCAAGGACACCGACGAAGTCCACGTCACATAGGCAGCAAGCCGGCTGAGGTTTTTCGGTGCCAGCGGTGGTTGTTGCACAATCTGTTTGGCGTGCTCGAGCGTGCGAGGCAGAACGCAACCTGCAAGTGAAATGAAGAGCAACAAATAGACCGCAGCAAACCATGGCGATGCGAACACATCAAAGAGACTCAGACGATCAAGGATTGGGCCAGCAAATGGGTGGTCGCGCAGGTACTGACTGACCTTGAGCGGACTTGTTCCTCTTTGCGGGAAGAGTGATCCAGGAACACTTGCAAGCGCTAAGAGGAAAAGCAGGATGAGTGCTGTGCGCATGCTCGTGAGTTGTCGCCAAATCCAGCGCAGCCAGGCCGCAGTCGCAGTAAAGACCTTTGCCATCTAAAGCGCCCCTACATGCTGAGAAGTCCAGACGCGCAGGTCCACGGTGAGGGTGTTCCAGTAACCAGTCACTAGCAACAGGCCGATGGCAATGAGCAGGACACCGCCCACGTACATCACTTGACGTGAATGTCTGCGCAGAACCTTTATGGCACGGACTCCGCGTTCCATCATCACACCAATCACAATGAACGGGAATCCTAAGCCCAGACAGTAAGAAGCACTCAGTATCGCGCCGCGAACTGCACTGCCCTCAGAAAGTGCCAGACCCTGAACAGCTGCCAATGTTGGGCCAATGCATGGTGTCCAACCAATTGCGAAAACTGCTCCCAATACGAATGCGCCTAGAAGCGTTCCGGACGGAATGCGATGCACACGAATCTCACGCTGGAATGCGGGAATCAAACCTAAGAAGCCCAATCCCATGACGATAATGACAACTCCCATAACCTGCTGAATGAGGCGCTGATGACTCAGGAGTGAATGGCCAATGCCTCCGAATAACGCTCCATACGAAATGAACACAATGGAGAAACCCGCGATAAAGGTAAGCGTTCCCCATAGAGTTCGACTGCGAGTTACTGGAACTTGCCGCGCTTGGGCACGAGCACCCGCAACACCAGCCATGTAGGACAAGTAGCCAGGAACGAGTGGCAACACACATGGTGAGAGAAATGAAATTAAGCCAGCCATGAATGCAACGGACATCGCCAAAATCATCGAACCTGACGTGATGGTGTCAGGTATCCAGGCGTCTCCTGGTCCTCGATAAGTGATAGCACGAATGACCTCATGAGCATGGATGGCCAACATTAGATGCCGTCCTGGAGAACCGCACGAATGACTGAACGCAGTTCCGCCTCGGTTACCCCACCCAAGATGCGGGCAGCGACGCGATGCTTGCGGTCAAGAATGATTGTGGATGGTGTTGCAGATGGACCTAAATTTCCAAAAGCTAGAGTCAACACGCCATCAGCATCTTGCAGAGATGGGTAACCAGTAGTGAAGCGCTTGGTGAAGGCACGTGCAGCAGCTGCACTGTCCCGAGTGTTGATTCCCACGAATGCCACACTCTTGCTTGCAAACTGTGAGTGCACATTACTCAGAGCAGTCGCTTCTGCACGGCAGGGCGCACACCACGATGCCCAAACGTTCACCACAATTACTTGATTCTTAAGAGAGCCAATCGAATAGCGCTTGCCATCAAGAGTTGTGCCGGAAAGTGTGATCGGATTTTCGCGCCTTCCCAGCGCAATGTACTGCGTGGCGCCATTTCCGGAAACGTAACCCGACTCTGGGTTACTCCTAGTGGTCTGATGACTGCATGCCGACATCGCCAGCAAACTCACTGTTGCCGCTAAACCCGCAAGAAATCTACGCACCAGCGATCTTGCTCGCCTTCATCAAAAGGTCGGCTGAGGGCTCGGTGTACAGAATGGCTGAGAGTTGCTCATCATCAAAAACAAGTGATGTTAGGGATGCAAGACTGCACTGGCGACGTCGTGGGTCATGCACGAAGCGACGGCCTTCGAAGTCGAGTCGACTAATCCAAATCGGAAGTTGATGGCTCACCAAAACTGCCTCATGACCACTGGCCTGAACCCGCGCACGTTCAACTGCTGCACGCATTCGAGCAGCAAGGTCAATGTATGGCTCGCCCCAAGATGGTTTGAATGGGTTGTACAAGTGCCGCCAGGCAGCAGGTTGCTTGAGAACGCCATCACCTACAGCAACACGCTGACCTTCAAAGATGTTGTCGGCCTCAATCAAATCGGCATCGCTGCCAATAGACAGGTTGAATGCATCAGCGATTGGCTTTGCAGTTTGCTGTGCACGTTCAAGTGGAGATGCTGTGACAACTGTGATGTCGTTCTTCCCGAGAACCTGCGCTGCACGCAAAGCCATCTCATGACCAAGTTCAGAAAGAACAAATCCAGGCAGACGACCATAGAGAACTTTGTCTGGATTAAAGACTTCACCATGACGAAGCAGGTGCACTGTTGTACGGATAGCACTCATCGTGTTTACAGCCTGACTCAGGTAGCGCGACGGCGCGATGCTGAACGCTTGCGCGATGGACGCCAGCCAACTGCACCAGCCTGTGCAGCTTCATCACGAAGAGCAGCACCATGAATTGCTAAGGCCTGAGTTAACGCAGTGATTGTTGTATCTTCAGGCAACACGTCTACTCGCAGACCATGCTCTTGAGCAGTTTTTGCGGTGGCTGGACCAATGCAAGCAATAATGCTCGATGGATGTGGCTTACCAGCGATACCGACCAAGTTACGAACTGTGCTGCTTGACGTGAATACAACAGCATCAAAGCCACCGGTCTTAATTGCTTCACGAGTGGAAGCAACTGGAGGCGCTGCACGAACAGTGCGGAATGCTGTGACATCTTCAACTTCCCAGCCGAGTTCAGTAAGACCTGCGACCAAGGTGTCGGTCGCAATATCAGCGCGTGGCAAGAAGATGCGGTCAATCGGATCGACCAAGGAATCGTAGGCTGGCCACTCATCGAGAAGTGCTGCTGTCGTCTGGTCACCTTCAGGAACTAAGTCAGGACGAACACCCATAGCAACCAGAGCCTCGACAGTGTCCTCGCCAATGGCAGCAATGCGTATGCCTGAAAGCGAACGAGCATCTAAACCGTATTCAGTGAAACGTTCGCGAATTGCACGAACTGCATTCAAACTGGTGAACACAATCCACTCGTAGCGACCAGAAACAAGACCATGCACTGCACGTTCCATCTGTTGTGGCGTGCGAGGCGGCTCGACAGACATCGTTGGAACTTCAAATGGCACTGCGCCAAATGTGATGAGTTCTTCGCGGAGGTTCTCGGTCGAATCCTTGGTCCGCGGAACAAGCACTCGCCAACCATGTAGCGGACGGCTTTCGTACCAAGAAGTACGTTCGCCAGCAGTTTCACCAACGATGACTAGGCCAGGTCCAGCCTGCTTGGCCAATTTCACTGCTCCGGGAATAGCTTCCAATGTGGTGTGCAATGAACGCTGCTCAACCGTAGCTCCATCGCGAATGATTGCGATTGGCGTACGACTATCTCGACCAGCCTTGACCAGTGCCTTTGCAATTTCGTTTACGCGATCGGCAGCGTTGTGAATGACCAGAGTGACAAGCGGGTCAATGTGTACTGACCAATCAATTGCAGGCACATCGGCATCTAGGATGCGGACTTCACGAGTACGGCCACCCGTTAAAGACATACCTACGTGCGCTGGAACAGCAGTCAGCGGCGAAACACCTGCGGCAACCTCAAATGCTTGGCCCGTTGCAGACAAGGCTGCAGTTTCCATCGATAAACGACCGTCCATTACTGGGTCACCAGAAAGAAGTCGGACAACCTGTTCCCCGCGCTTGCGAGCTTCAGTCACAGCCTTGGTACGCGCGGCTAGAGAAAGTGGAGCGCCCGTGTTATCGGTAGCGATCACAACCTGTCCAGCACTGACAAGTTCAGCTAGCGCCACAACTTCGGCATCTGCAATCACAATGTCAGCTTGCTCAAGCAACTTATGGGCACGGACAGTCAATAGCTCAGGGTCACCAGGACCTGCTACTACATAGGCAACACCCATGTACGTTGTCGACTGCGACGTTGACATTCACACACCTACCTTGAATAGATTCACGAGGTCTTACGTTGGTCTTGCGGCCTTGCGGTCTTGCTAGTTCTTGTTATCCAGCATTTGATTGACTCAAAGCATCTTGTGCTTTGCGTTGTTCATGGAATGCCAAAATTTGAAGTTCAGTCGCGAGGTCCACGCGGCGCACATCCACGCCATCCGGGACCTCAAGCAACACGGGCGCGAAATTTAAAATGCTCGTCACCCCGTGGGCAACGAGCAGGTCGGAAACTTCTTGTGCAGCAATTTCTGGAGTTGCAATTACTCCGATTGAAGCACCGGATGCCATCATCACTTGCGGCAACTGTTCCAGGTGCTGCACAACAACTGGAGACCCTGCCACTGCCACAGTTTCGCCAACGCGGGATTCATCAACATCAAAGAGCCCGACCACATTGAACCCGCGGGAAGCAAACCCTGGGTATCCCGCCAAAGCATGGCCCAGATTACCAACACCAACAATGACAACTGACCACTCTTGAGTGAGACCGAGTGCCCGAGCGATTTGATAAACCAAAAATTCGACATCGTAGCCAACGCCGCGCGTGCCATACGAACCTAAGTGTGAGAGATCCTTGCGCAGCTTCGCACTGGATACACCGGTTACGTCAGCAAGTTCTTCTGAGGAAACTACCTTCACACTTCTTGCACATAGTGCTAGTAGCGCTCGGTGGTAAGTAGGAAGGCGGCTCACGGTCGCATCAGGAATGCCACCGCGCACGCTAAGGTGCGCTTTGGGTGACTGCGACAGTGGCATGGAACCAACCTTCAACTAACTTATGGCAGTCAGATTATGCGGTTATGCCCCGATGGCAAAATTCGCCATATTTAGGGGAACGTGCTAGGGGGATAGGCTCGTGCAAAAGCCCCTGTGCTCCACTGGTATAAGCACAAGGTGCTGAATTAAGACCCTTCGCTTGCCAGCAATGCAGCGCGCAAGCGATTCTCATTAACTCGCCACTGATCATGGGGTTTTCCATCCACAAGTGTGACCGGGATTAGCTCAAAATATTGTGAGGCCAGAGCTGGATCGTCGAGAATTGAAAGCTCTGACCACTCAACATCAAGCTCGGTGCAAACCTTCTCGATAATGGATTTGGCATCTTCACACAGGTGACAATCGGGTTTACCTATTAGTACGACTCGAGTGGCCATGTGTTCTCCTACTGTTGCCTTTACTTCAACTCTGTCTGTCAGTCTGCCACATCAGAATGTGAGTAACCTAGAGGCAAACATTCAGAAGGGATGCAGATGAGTCACGAAGCCAGCTTGACTGCCTCGCCTCGTCCTGAGCGTATTGCAGCCTTTTTCGATATTGACAACACGATTATGCGTGGCACGAGCATTTACCACCTGGCTCGTGGGTTGTTCTCGCGCAAAATCTTGAGCGCATCCGATCTCACCAATTTTGCCTTGGTGCAGGGCCGCTTCCTCATGGCAGGAACTTCGGAAAGTATGGCCGATCTGGCAAAGATTACCGAGAGTGCATTGTCCTTCGTCACAGGTCGAAATACTGAGGAACTTGCCAGCCTGTGTGAGGACATCTACGACGAAATCATGGCTGACAAAGTTTGGCCAGGGACAGTCCAACTTGCCCATGCTCATCGAGCAGCCGGTCATCAAGTGTGGCTCGTGTCAGCGGCACCGATTGAACTTGCAAACGTCATAGCAATAAAACTTGGCTTAACGGGAGCCGTTGCCACAGTGAGTGAAATTGTGGATGGCATCTACACCGGGAAATTGCAGAGTGTGCCAATGCATGGCACAGCGAAAGCGGATGCTCTGCACAAGTTGGCCGAAGAACATGACATTGATTTAGTCGCAAGCTTTGCTTATTCAGATTCCAGCAACGACATCCCATTGCTTACTGTGGTCGGCCATCCCACTGCAGTGAACCCAGATTCGGCACTGCGCCAGTATGCGGAAAAGCACAACTGGCCGATTCATGACTTTAGACGTCAGAGGCTGATTAAGAACTATGCCATACCGGCTAGCGCAACAGCCTTGGCATTATTAGGCGCGGGTGCCGGCATGGCTATGGCAGCCAGCCGACGGTCCCGCGCCGAAAAAAGTCTTTAGCCCTTGCTACGACGCTGGAAACGCGTCTTCTTTAGCATCTTGCGGTGCTTCTTCTTAGCCATCCGCTTGCGACGCTTCTTAATAACGGAGCCCATCTGGACCACCTTTGCTTTTGGTGAATTAGTACTCGGCTTACTCTACGCAATAATTCCGCGCAGTAATAATTCAGGTGCCGAAAATGGCTTTAGCCAACTTCTACGAAAGCTTCTTGCAAGTAGGCGTGAACGGCTTCTTCAGCTACTCGGAATGATCGACCAACGCGCACGGCAGGTAATTCCCCGTTATGCACCAAGCGATAAACGGTCATCTTTGATACGCGCATAGTTGCTGCCACTTCAGCCACCGTCAGAAAACGCACATCTTTCAAGGCGCGGACCTTCGAAGTGGACATAGACGACACCATTCTCTAGAACCAGTGCCGGCTTCCTCTCCGGTCTGGTTCAATGACTATTTTGCAAACCCCCACACTATCGCTTCCCATCCGCGTTGCGAAAGCGGATTGGAAAAATGACTGAGATTCTCCTAGGAGCCCAGCTCAATAGAACGATTCTTGGCGGCCGTCATAGCTGCCGCAAATGCCTCGCGAACTTTATGTTTATCAAGTGTGTTGATTGCAGCGACCGTTGTTCCATTCGGGGAAGAGACTCGCTGACGCAAAACTTCAGGAAGCACCTCGGTTTCACGCAACATAGTTGCGGCTCCAAAGATGGTCTGTAAAACCAATTCCATCGTCACATCCGGCTCAACACCAAGCGAAACTCCGGCGTCGAACATGGCTTCTGCCACATAGAAGATGTAGGCGGGTCCTGATCCAGAGATTGCAGTGACCGCATCCTGCTGACTTTCAGGAACGATCGCCACCCGTCCAATGGCACTGAGCAACTTCTGTGCCCGATCTATGTGGTCTTGCGTGCATGAGGAACCAGCACTCATCACCGACATACCTTGCTTGAGGAGCGAAGGAGTATTTGGCATAACGCGGGCTACAGCAATGCCAGGCGGTAGTTTGCTCTCAATAAACGACGTAGTGAGACCAGCTGCCAGCGAAATGACAAGAGCATCCGGGGCAACGACCTGCGACATCTCTTCGAGCACTCCGGCCACATCTTGTGGCTTAACAACGAGGAACACGATATTCGCGGCAGTCACGGCCTCAATAAGCGATGCGCAACGCACACCATAAGTTGCATATAGTTCGTCAATGCGCTCAGCACGACGCTCGGCCACAACAATGTCTGTTGCACTTGTGCCCGCATCAAGTAGTCCGGCCATGACAGCCTCACCCATTACGCCCGCACCGATAATTGCAATCGACATTGTTGCTCCCTAAATCTGGTTGATCTGCCTCCGACACTACCGCCAGATACTTGCCCTAAAGGGTGTTACCCGCGCTGAATTCAGATTAGGCTCTGATGCGTGCCTGAGAAGAAATTAGATTTCCCGCGACAGTGGATCGAGTTCGTCGACCCTGAAGATGAAACCAATCTGTACCGATGCGACCTCACGTGGTTGACCAGTCGCTGGATGTGTATTTGGGGAAATGGCTGCAAGGGTATCGACAGCGACAATCCAGATGTTGGTTGCTGCACATTTGGTGCGCACTTCAGCGATAAAGACGACATGAAGAAGACGAAGAAGTATGCGGCCATGCTTACACCAGAAATCTGGCAGAACCATGACGAAGGTCATGACAATGGCATGTTTGAAAAAGATGATGACGGCGAAAATAAGACTCGCGCATTTGAAGGTGCGTGCATCTTCCACAACCGCAATGGTTTTGAGGGCGGCGATGGTTGCTCACTGCACATTTTGGCCGGCCAGTTAGGTGTCAATCCCCTAGTCACAAAACCACAAGTCTGTTGGGAACTGCCGATTCGGCGCTCATATGAGAATGTCACGCGACCCGACAATGTTGAGATCACCGAGATCACGATTGGCGAATACAACCGCCGCGGCTGGGGTCCTGGTGGCATGGACCTTGACTGGTACTGCACAACAGCAACTGAGGCTCACGTTGCACCAAAGGCTGTGTATGAAAACTACGAACCCGAGCTCACTGACTTAATGGGCAAGAAGGCCTACGCGATTTTGGCTGGCTACTGCAAAGCACATGAGACTGTTTTGCAGGCCGCTCGCGCAGTGGGTGATCGCAAAATGCTCAAGTTGTTAGCGATTCACCCCGCCGACCCAAAATAATCACTCGAGGGAGTACTTACGCCACCTCGGTCGAGCATCGTGTCGTCCGCAGATATCTCGCAGAGGTGCATAGGCCACTAACCGTTGTCTGAGTTACGTCCTAGTCTTGTGGCATGGCAAAAACACGTTCGACATTTAGCTGCACTGAGTGCGGCTGGTCTGGCGCGAAGTGGGTAGGACGATGCCCCGAATGCCAAGCATGGAGTTCAGTAGTTGAGTCAACACCACAAGCAACACATGTCGGTTTGCGAACTAAAACAGCCGGTATTGCTCCTGGTCGCCCAGCTCGCCCAGTCCAGGACATTCCACTCGGAGAAGTTGAACGCACGACTACTGGCCTTGAAGAGCTAGATCGAGTTCTCGGCGGCGGACTGGTTGCCGGTCAATGCGTATTGCTTGCTGGCGAACCTGGTGTTGGTAAGTCGACCTTGCTACTTGAAGCCGCCGACAAGTTTGCACGGGGCACCAACAAGCCACGAACTGTCCTCTACATTTCTGGTGAAGAGTCGGCTGAGCAGATTGGTATTCGTGCACGCCGCATCGGCGCTACTGCCTCTACCTTGCTGATTGCTGACGAAACCGACCTCGCTGTCCTGCTGGGCCATGTCGAAGATGTTGACCCCGACTTATTGATTGTCGACAGCGTGCAGACCATCGCCTCGAGTGAACTTGACGGTCGCGCTGGGGGTGTGGCACAGGTTCATGAAGTCACTCAGGTTCTTACCCGCGCAGCTAAGGGCCGACGCATGCCACTACTGCTCATTGGGCAATCAACCCGTGACAACTCAGTGGCTGGTCCCCGTTCGCTAGAGCACCTTGTTGATACCGTCCTCACTTTTGAAGGTGATCGTGGCACTCCGCTACGCCTTCTGCGCGCGAACAAGAACCGCTACGGTCCGGCCGATGAAGTAGCTTGCTTTGAGCAGGCAGATGATGGCCTGCGCCAAGTTACCGATCCTTCACAACTGTTTCGCTCGGCGCGGGATGAAGCAATTCCCGGCACCTGCATCACAATCACACTTGAAGGGCGACGAGCTTTGCTCGTCGAAGTCCAAGCCCTCACCACAACTAGCCCCGGTAATAACCCCATGCGCCGAACAACCGGGCTAGACAACACTCGAATTGCGATGTTGATTGCAGTGACGGAGCGGGCAGCCCGCCTCAAACTTTGGGATAAGGATGTCTACGTTGCTACCGTCGCTGGCGCGAAAGTGTCAGATCCAGGCGCAGATCTCGGTGTATGCCTAGCCATTTGCTCGGCAGCTCGCGAAGTGCCACTAGCGATCGACATGGCTGCAATTGGCGAAGTGGCACTGAGCGGTGATGTTCGTCCAGTACCAGGCATGACTCAACGCATAAATGAGGCAGCCCGATTGGGCTTTGCCACGGTGCTCGTTCCTCGCGGCACAAAGTGTCCACCGGGTCTCACGGGAGTGCGACTGATTGAGGTCACTAACCTGACCGAGGCTCTCGCGCGCATCTAGAAATGTGGTGCCAGAAATTGTCACGCGCACCCCGTTAAGCACCATAGACTCGTCTTAGTCCTCAACCCGAAAGTACGACGGTGCCTGCTAAAGACCTTCCAGACCCAGATGCAGTATTGCGCTCGGTCCTTGCCCAAGTTGCTCCTGGTACAGCCCTGCGAGACGGACTAGAACGCATCTTGCGCGGAAGCACTGGCGCACTCATCGTGCTTGGCCAGGACAAGACTGTGAGCACAATTAGTAGCGGCGGTTTTGATGTCAATATTGATTTCACTGCCACCAGACTTCGTGAACTCGCCAAAATGGATGGTGCAGTATTGTGCGACCGCGATGCACTCAAAATTCTTTCTGCAGCAGTACAACTTTTGCCGGACCCAAGCATTCCAACCGATGAGCAAGGCACGCGCCATCGCACAGCTGATCGTGTATCGCGCCAGACTGGTCTACCTGTCATCAGCGTGAGTAAGTCAATGAACATCATTGCTTTGTACCTTGAGGGTCGTCGATACGTTCTCGAGGACTCAGCAAGCATTCTGTCAAAGGCAAACCAAGCGCTCGCAACACTCGAGCGCTACAAGATGCGCCTTGATGAAGTTCAAGGAGCAGCATCGGCCCTTGAAATCGAAGATCTTGTCACAGTTCGAGATGTGGCAGCAGTTCTACAGCGTCATGAAATGGTGCGCCGCATCGCAAGTGAAATTTCAAGTTACGTTGTTGAGCTCGGTACCGATGGTCGCCTTCTGAGCTTGCAACTAGACGAACTTGTAGCTGGCACTGCTCAAGAATTACTTTTTGTGATTCGGGATTACTTGCCAACAACTGGACGTCGACAGAAACCACTGGATCCCGTACTCAATGCCCTGTCGAATCTCGATTCCGCGAGCCTTCTTGACCTCACCAGTGTTGCAGGTGCTTTAGGGCTTCCTACCGACACTGAATCGCTCGAGAATTCAGTGCAGCCACGTGGTTATCGCCTACTTTCCAAGGTGCCAAGATTGCCTGAGACGGTAATCGAGAACTTGATTTCACACTTTGGCGGACTACAAAAGTTGCTCGCAGCGGGTAGCGATGAATTGCGTGATGTCGAGGGCGTTGGTGAAACCCGCGCCCGTTCGATTAGAGAGAGCTTGTCGCGTCTGGCTGAATCAAGCTTGCTTGAGCGCTACACCTAGACACTCTGGTTAATTTACGACGAAGCGCATGGCATGTGCTTGGACTTTGCCATTGTGCGCATGTACCCAATAGGCGCCATGCTGTGCCGCACCCATGAGCTGACACTTAGTTGCTGAAATCTTTCCGTCCCAAATGACGTTAACTGACCATGACTTACCAGGTGCAAGTGTTTGCACATCTGATGCAGTACTCGGATTACAGTGATCAGTTGACCAAACCAACGCTGGACCTGAGGTGATGGTGACTTCGTTAGCCCCACTTCCCAAATCGCGCGTGCACTTCTTCTCGGACTGGTTGGTTACCTTCAACGTCAATGACAAACCATCACCGACAGTCGTCACATGCTTCACACTGCTGACTATGACCTTGATGTCGGCATCGTGGCATGTGCCTGCAACACTTCGTCGTGTTGGATCAACGATTGGGACTACATTCTTTGTGGGTGTGCTTTGCGGCGTAGAAACAACGGCTGGCTTAGTAGTTGGCTTGTGCGTGATGGCCGCCTGCGGCTTAGCATCCGATCCGCCAAATATGACTTTGCCGACCACGGCAAGAACCACAACGAATCCAAGAATCACATATATGCGACGACGCCAATAGACCTCGGCACTCTCTGGCCCTACAGGATGAACAACTCCAGTCACAAGTTCACGCTAATAACTAAACTCCAACAATTGTTGGAGGCACGACTAACGGGATACTAGAAAGGTGACAATTCAGCGTAAAGTAATTAACTGGTTTCAGGCCAACGCCAGAGACCTGCCGTGGCGTGCCAGGCACACCACCGCATGGCAAATCTTGATCAGTGAAATCATGCTCCAGCAGACCCCGGTCGAGCGAGTTGCACCTGCATATCTTGCTTGGGTCAAGCGCTGGCCCGATGCACACTCACTTGCGCAAGCTAGTCCAGCAGAGGTCCTGCGACAATGGGATCGACTTGGTTATCCCAACCGGGCGCTACGGCTGCAGCAATGCGCCAAGACTGTCGCCACTCAGTTTGCCGGTCAACTGCCCACTGGCTACGACGAACTTATCGCACTCCCAGGAATCGGCGACTACACGGCGAGCGCCATCTTGGCATTCGCCCACAAGAAGCGTTCGATTGTCTTGGATACCAACGTGCGTAGAGTGCTTACCCGCGTATGGCATGGTCAAGAACGCCAACCACAGTCAGTGAGTAGCGTGGAACGTTCACTGGCGGACTCATTGGCCCCCAAAAGCGACCTAGAAGCAGCGCTGTGGTCCGCTGCTGTCATGGAATTTGGCGCAGTTATCTGCACAGCGCGCAATCCGCATTGTGATCATTGCTTCATCTCGACCGAATGCAAGTGGCTAGCGGCAGGTAAACCAACGAGTGCCATTGTGGCGCGGTCGCAAACATTTGTCGGTACTGATCGACAGGTCCGTGGCAAGTTGATGAAAGTCTTGCGTGACGCTAAAGGATCGGTCCACAAAGTGCAGTTGGATGAAGTCTGGGCTGATGGGCAACAACGGGAACGAGCCCTCGACAGCTTGGTCAGCGACGGTCTCGTTGAAGTCACCCGCACCGGTAGATACCGCTTACCTCGCTAGTCAGGCGATGCTTTCGACTTCTACTGAGCCCCGCGGTGCGGCTTAGAGTGCAAAGTATCACCTGCGCAGCAGGTGTACCGTGCGACAGAATGTAGGTATGCGGGCAGTAGTTCAACGAGTCATCGGCGCATCGGTGCGTGTTGATGATGAAGTGGTAGGCAGTTTTGAAGGCCCTGGCCTCATGGTGCTCGTCGGAGTTGGAGTAGACGATGATGCCAGCAAGTGCACGCTACTGGCCGACAAGATCTGGAAGTTGCGCATCTTCGACCGTGAAGCGCTTGAAGCACGCGGAATCACCGTTCGCTCGGAATCTAAAGAAGTAGCTGCCTGTGATGCTCACCTGCCGATTCTGCTCATTAGCCAGTTCACTTTGCTTGCTGACACATCTCGTGGTCGCCGACCTACCTGGCAAAATGCTGCGAGCGGTCCACAAGCTGACCCACTGATTAATGACGTTATTCGTGCTCTACGTGACCTCGGTGCGCAAGTTGAAAAAGGTAAGTTCGGTGCCGACATGCAAATTACGCAAGTGTGCGACGGACCGATCACCATCACACTTGAGGTCTAACTAAACGACTATCGCTACCTGACTGGCTGCAATGCCAGCGACATCAAGGATGGCATCCAACGGAACAGTGCGCTTAATCACACCAAGGCCAACTGGACCAAGTTCGTAATCTTGCACGATGCTCGTCAATGCGCCAACGACCTTATCGCCTAACAGAATCTGCGCACCCGCTTCTGGCAACTCGTTTGTCGAGCCATCAATCAGCAACTGCACGAGCCTGCGTGGAGGTTTTCCGAGGTTGTAGACCTTGGCCACAGTTTCCTGACCCCGATAGCAACCCTTGTTGAGATGAACGGCTGCAGCAATCAGGCCAACCTCATGTGGAATGGTGCGATTATCAATGTCCATATGCAAGCGCGGCACACCAGCACGAATGCGATGCGCTTCCCAAGCCCATGTGCCAACTAACGCTTCATCTCCCAGTTCCAAACCAAGATCCACACGCGGCACAATCAACTCGCTGACCTGCCATGAACTTGGTCGCTCGGGAACATAGATGTCAGTGACACCAGAGTCGACAACTAGTGAACCTGGAGAATGCCAGACCGGATGTTGTGTTGCCACATGACCTGGTGCGCCAATCACGGCAAAGTCCTGTGTCACGTCTTCCACTTCAACCTGCATCATGAACTTCATCATGGTGAGATAGCGGACCAGCTCACTTGAAGTCTTTGGCTCCACAGTGATCCACGTTGTAGAACCATCATCAACAACGTGCAGATCGTGTTCAATATGTCCGTGCGGCGACAGGATGAGTGCCTGCATCGAGGTAAACGGGGATAAGAAATCGGCAGTGGTCAGCGAGTGCAGCCAGGTATGGCGATCAGCGCCAACAACGGTAATCACTCCGCGATGAGATAGGTCCACACGACCAGCACCAAGGACTAGCGCCTTCTGTTCCCGGAATGGATCGCCATAATGCCATGCGACACCAGCATCAATACTGTTGTCGTCCATAGTGGGCATTGCTGTCATATGACTATTGTCCCCCAGTACTAGGTGTGACGTGAGCCGGTTCTGCTATGAGCGCACATTAAAGGAGCTTTTGTCGACCCACACACGTTGCACACTGGCCGTGCACAGATACGTGGGCTACATCGGTCTCAAAACCAACCTGTTCGCGCAGCAATTGAACAAATACCTCAGCCGAATTGGCTGGAATAGATGTCACGTTCTGGCAGACATCGCACACGAGGTGTATGTGTGCCTCATCATCTACAGAATGATACGTCGGTGCACCATGACCGATATGCGCGTGAGTAACCAGCCCAACTTGCTCAAGGACTTCAAGCGTTCGATAAATCGTCGACAAGTTGACCGCGGCAGCAGTCTTTTGGACTTCAGTTAATAACTCTTCAGGTGTTGCATGACCCAGTGAATTCACAGCTTCCAGTACGAGTTGACGCTGCGGGGTGATGCGGAAGCCGTAATCGCGCAGAACATCATTCCAGTCACGAGCCATTATTGATCTGCCTTAGAAAGTTCGAATGACACATGTGATGTCAGTGCGGTTCCTGGGATAGCCATGTCATAGACCCAGCCCAGCTTGTTGTTGTACAAACCATAGAGGCGCTTACCTGCGGTGACTTCCTTCGCAGACTCAGTGCGCAAGATCGCATCAGTTTCGAGTTCTACTCTCGCGCCCGTAATTTCGGCGTTGACGATTCCAGTAACCGTTACTTTGCCGAACCATGACTCAAGGAATCCGGTTGGATGCGCCAGCAGCAACTCGACTTGATTGTCTGGGCGTGGGCGCCAGAAGCCACCTTCCATCGCAAGTGGCTTAACGCGGTTGCCTTCAGCATCTAGCTGCCATGTTTGTGACCAATGGGTCAGAAACGCGCGTCCGTCATGTGCAATACGAAGTTCCTGGCCAACTTGGATACCTGATTCCATCGAGGGGTAATCGACCAAGCCAACGCCGACCCATGTTCCGATTAACCAGGACAGATGGGCCAACTCTGGGTTATATGAAGTACTCAGTTCTGTCCCTTAAATAGTTTGTAAACGACATACCCAGCGAACCAAGTAATCGCTACGGAACAAGCAACAAGCAGTCCTGTGTAAATATTTTCAACCACGCCTTAAGTCTACTTACCTAGGCAGATTTTCACTCCCGCACCACCGCTGACTCTTCACGAGCTCACTACGGAGCCCACCAGAGTACGCGGGCAGATAAAAAGGCAAGACCCGAGGAAGTGACCCAGCCGCTGCGTGAGCGACTGGTATCAGTCCCCGGATCCTGCCGTAATTTTGCGAGCTAAAACCTAAGCAACGACTAGGTCGAGGTCAGTAACCACGCCAAGTGCCGCAGAAACCTTAGTGCGAGTGCTTGCACCCGGCACAAGAGTCACCACAGTCCAGTTGCCAGGAGCAGCGAAGAAGCGAAATTCGCCTTTGCTATTCAATGGAACTTCCGCAGTGAATTCATCGGTTGCGTCATGTAGACGGACGTAGCCCACTGGTGCTGGCTTGCCTTGATTAACAACTACACCTTGAATTACAGCTTCTTTGGCAATGTCAACGCGATCTAGCGAGACTCCGCCGACTACTGCGCCACAGCTACTCATGCGTCACCTGGCTCGTCACCGAGAGCAACTGGAACGCCTACCAATGAACCGTATTCAGTCCATGAACCGTCGTAGTTGCGAACATTGTCGAGGCCTAGCAACTCGTGCAAGACAAACCAACTGTGTGCAGAACGCTCACCGATACGGCAATACGCAATGGTGTCCTTTGCAAAGTCAACGCCGGCAGCTTCGTAAAGTGCCTTTAGGTCTGCATCTGACTTAAACGAACCATCTTCATTAGCAGCCTTGCTCCACGGAATGTTGGCAGCAGTTGGGATGTGGCCACCGACCTGTGACTGCTCCTGTGGCAAGTGTGCTGGTGCCAAAAGGCGACCTGCATACTCATCTGGAGAGCGAACATCGACAAGGTTCTCGACGCCGATTGCCTTGATGACATCGTCGCGGAAGGCACGGATCGCACGATTCTGCTCGGAAGCGACATAGGCGGTTGCTGTGCGGGTTGGCACATCTGCTACGAGTTCGCGGCCCTCAAGTTCCCACTTCTTGCGGCCACCATCAAGTAGACGAACATCCTGGTGACCGTAAAGCTTGAAGTACCAGTAGGCGTATGACGCAAACCAGTTGTTGTTGCCACCGTAGAGAACCACGGTGTCATCGTTGGCGATGCCCTTGGTGCTCAGAAGCTCTTCAAATGCTTCCTTGCTCACAAAGTCGCGACGAACGCCATCCTGAAGATCCTTCTTCCAGTCGATGCGGACGGCACCACGGATGTGGTTGGTCTCGTAGGCGGCGGTATCTTCATCGACTTCAACGAAGACAACCTTGGAATCATCGAGATGAGCTAGCGCCCACTCTGCATCAACGAGTACTTCGCTGCGGCTCATTATTTTCTCCTTTTTGTTATTTCAGATTAAGAACGGTTGTTGTTATGAAAAGACGCGCTTGCCAATGAGGTACATCTCGCAGCCAAGGCAGAAACCAAAGGCAGCGTTGAGGAATGCTGCAACTAGTGCAAAGCCAATTGCCATTTGAGCGACAACGGTTGCACCGGCAAGCAGTGCGATCCAGGCGACTACAGCGAAACCGAAGCCCACAAGCTGCGCGAATTGCGGTGGTGCCACGTCTTCAAGCTCAGTGGGCGCTGCGAGACGAGGCCGAATGAATTTAGCGAAAATCTTTCCGTACGGTTGCGATGGCAAACCGATGAATGCGCCAATAGCAAAGACCACGGTCTGGACTGTGATCAATGTGGTAGCCAAGGACGAAGGCGCAGCAAGCAACGCTACTGCAAGCACCAATGTTGTGATGGCAGCACCGAATCGTGGACCGCGTGGATCAATTTGCTGGCTCAATGTATTTCCTTGAAACTTGGATAGCGCGAATGGGTCGAGTGAACAACCAACTGGGGTTGCCGAACTACACGCAACAACACATGGCTGAACCAAGGCGGCCGTAATCGACGACGCGGCGCTTGGTCAGAACCAGTCCATGTGACATGCAACACACACTAAGCGAATTGGTGTGAAATTGCTCAAGACTTTTGAGCAACTGCAATTGCTTTGCAATAAGACAAGATTTCCCCTGACGACGAGAAGTGGAATACGGTACAAGTGAGTATCAATTACCAGGTGCCCAATTCTCAGGAGGTGAATGATGAGCAATCAAATGGCCTTGCTTATCATGCTACTTCTCCTGTCTACGGCGTTCGGGCTGTACCGAAAGCGCACTGAAGGGCGCATTAAAATCACCTCTGCCGCAAGCCCTCAATCTCAAGTGCAACCTGATTCAACTGAATCCCGACAGCCAACCCAGCGCCGCGAGGCAGCAACAATGACCAGTCCCGAAGTGCGCAGCTTCGCCCCTAAGCTGAAATTCGGCCGGGCATTAGGCACTGACGTGACATTAGTGCAGTTCTCATCGGCATTCTGCCAGCCCTGTCGAGCAACCCGACTACTCCTTGAAGATGTGGCTGCCTCAACACCGGGTGTAGCTCACATTGAAATCGATGCGGAAGCACATCTTGATTTAGTGCGCGAAATGGGTGTCACCCGCACGCCAACCACATTTATTCTCAACGGCCGGGGCGAAATCGTAGGCAAGTCGGTAGGACTGCCTAAGCGCGTCGAGGTCATGAATGTCGTACAAGCCGTTGCTGCCAACGCTTAGGAAAATAGCCAGACATGGACACCTCCTGAAAGTTGGGTAGGATTGGACAATTCCGATCGGTAAGTGGGTGATGGCGTGGCCACAGTTCTGCTACTTACTCGTGCGCTCACTCCATCTAGCACCGTCCTTCCCGGCTTAGAACTTCTGAGCCACCAAATCAAGGTCATGTCACCTGACCCCACGGCCCTCATCACCGCACCAACCTGCGACATCATCTTCATTGATGGTCGCTCGGATCTGCCAGGAGCTCGCAGTTTGTGCCGCCTAATGGACACAACAGGTAACACAACTCCAGTTGTCTTAATCACCACTGAAGGTGGCCTAGCTGCTATCAATCACGAGTGGGGACTTACCGACGTCATTCTGGATTCAGCTAACCCTGCTGAAATCGAAGTGCGCATTCGCCTGGGAATTGGACGGGCGGCCCAGGGTCAGTATTCAGACTTGAATCCAGAGATTCGTTCAGGCGAACTCACGATCGATGAACAGACATACTCAGCGAGACTGCACGGCAGGCCGCTGGACCTCACCTTCAAGGAATTCGAACTCTTGAAGTTTTTGGCGCAGCATCCTGGACGGGTATTCTCACGGGCGCAGCTACTTCAAGAAGTATGGGGATACGACTACTTCGGTGGCACTCGTACCGTAGACGTTCACGTGCGCCGTCTACGCGCCAAACTCGGGGTAGAGAATGAAAACCTCATTGGCACAGTCCGCAACGTTGGCTACCGATTTGTAGCCGGTTCAGCATCTGCTCATGATGATGAAGATGCACTCGTCTCACCATGACAACTAACGCAACACCCGTGCAGATTCGTGAACACAGCGACTTAAGCCAGAATGAAATCTCAGAAATTCGTGAATTTACTAACACTGTGTCTTCGACTGACGGCATGTCACCTCTGAGTGAGCACGTACTCATTCATCTTCATCATGGACTTGATCCCCTCTCGCGCCACTTCCTAGCTAGAGACGAACAAGACAATCTCGTTGGATACCTTCATCTTGATCAGACAGATGCGGTCGCTGGCGCAGCGATTGAAGTCGCCGTACTTCCATCTGAACGCGGTCACGGCATCGGCAGCGCCCTCGTCCGACAGGCCATTTCTGAAGTTGGGGATCACGCCATCCGACTTTGGGCGCATGGCAAGCACGCTGGTGCACACCAACTCGCTCATGCTCTTGGCTTCGAACAAGTTCGAGAGTTGTGGCAAATGCGGCGTTCACTCTTTGCACCGATTCCTAAGCCGAGTCAACTTAACGATGTCACCATTCGGGAGTTCATTCCGGGGCAGGACGACAAAGCCTGGGTGGAGTTGAACCACGCAGTCTTTATTGATCACCCTGAGCAGGGCAGTTGGACTCTTGATGACTTGCACGTCCGTATGGCTGAAGTTTGGTTTGACCCCTCTGGTTTCTTTGTTGCCACCAACGCCACTGGAGAATTGTTGGGTTTTGTCTGGACAAAAATGCATGGCGGGCTGCGACATAAGCATCATGAGCACCCTGAAATTGGCGAAATCTACGTACTCGGAGTTGCTCAAGAGTTTCGCAATCAAGGCATCTCAACAGTCTTGACCATTAAGGGTCTGGAATACCTGCGGTCACAAGGCCTTCCATCGGCAATGCTCTACGTGGATGAGGACAATACGCCAGCAATCGAACTCTACAAAGGTCTGGGATTTACCCACTGGGATACCGACGTAATGTTTAAGCGAGTGTCGGCGTAACGACAGTGGCTCCCACCGCATACTCATGACGGTGACCGTCTACGAATAGCCAGGCGGACTGTCTCCCTTGTACTTCCCACTCAACTGGGCCACCAACAATTGCAGTGTCTTCATCAACACCGATGACGTGGACTCCAGCAGGCACTTTCATAAAGCGAGTGAAGAAGTCTGGAATGTGCGCAAACATTTTGTCGAAGTGTGGCAGAACACGAATGTGTGGCAATAGGCCAAGCCCCCGTGTTGCTGGATGAGTTGGTAGACGCAAAGTTGGTATGTGATCTGCCAATGCCATCGCGCCTGCGCTGCATCCCGCGAGTGCAGCGCCATCGCGCCATGCGGTTTCGATCTCTTTCCAGAGCTTGGTGTCCCGTAACGTATTGGCCAAGAAACTCGGATTGCCACCAGACAAATAGATCAGACCAGCATCACGCACTTGATCGGCAAGTTCATCATCGTCGGCATCATCGCGATTGTGCGCCACGACAGATACCGACTCGACACCGATGCGCTCTGCCTGCGCGCGGCCCAATTCAACCCAATAAGACACGGAGTCCAAGCCTTCTGGAGCTGCCGCCGTTGGAATTTGCACATACTTTGGTGAGCGTCCATGAATTAGACCGGCTTCAACGTCTTGCATGACGGGCAAGTACTCACCCGAGCCAACTAGAGCAATCGGTCCTGGGCTCATGTGGAGCTGATCTCCCACGTGGAGCCTTCTTGGGAATCATTGATTGTGACTTTAAGTTCCTGCAGCCGATTACGAATGACATCGGCCTCATCCCATCGGCCGCCTGCACGGGCCGCTTGCCGTGCCTGCAGCAGTGCATCGATGTAAGGGCCGACTACTGAGTTGATATCGACCCGCGGACTTGCAGCTAGATGCCCGAGCCGGGTAATGAGCGCATGTACCGTAGCGCGCGTCTCAAGATCTCGGTCTAACTCATCAAGTTCAAGCAGTACGTCAACCGCATTGAGGACATTGCCATTCTCAAGTAGTTCCTCTACTTCCTGAACCTGATGCGCAACGGCCTCTTGCGCAGGATGCTCGGTACGTGGCACGCCACCATGCTGGGCAATCTCATCGAATGTGACTTCTTGACCAGAAGAGACCGTCCACGTGTGATCACCACGGCGTACTGTCATCATGCCTCGACCGAATACTCGGGCAATTTTGGTGTCGATGTTAAAGGACACACCTGTGTGCTCATCAACTCCGAGGATGAAACAGTCGGCGGGAAGTTGAGCCTCAAGAATACGGAGGCGACGCTCGCCCATGTAGCAAAATCGCGTGTCGTGATTTCCGCCTTCGCTGTTATCAAAGTGTGGAATGACTGCAGCCTTTAGTCCTGTGTGACGCTCCAAAATATTGAGTCCGGGAAGCCAATGAGGATCTTGACCAACTTTGTAAATCTCATAGACCGGAATTGTGTAGGCACCAGCGGTGAGTGCAGCAGCTGAGGCAAGAACTAATGCCCCGGTGTTAACAACTTCATCCAAGTGACTTGCCAGACCAGTTTCTTGCCAGACCGTAAGGGCGTAACTCGGGCTACCTGGACCCGCAAACACCCATTTGGACTCCCGAATAGCTGCGATGGCGGTGGCAACCTGTGCTGGGGAGTGATTCTTGTGACGCAAGCTAGTAGTAGTTACCTCGACACCAACAGACTGTGAAAAGTAGTCCGACAGGCGCTCAGTGAGCACGTCTGCGTTTTCTTGAAACCCAAAAGGGGTATCCAAAATGGTGATTTTTCCGTCAATTTCACCTATCGCCCCAAGGATCTGCTGATGCGGGGTCACCATCGTCGGGCTAGTTTCACCAGAGCCCATAATCACAATTTGCTTACTCACTCCTGAATCATTGCACCAATTCACCCACATTTCTCATTGTGAGAACCATAGAGTTCATGTTGTTAACCTTTATGTGTCAGGCTTGACCCCTCATGAGCAGTTCAAAACTCGATTCCGCGGATGTCGCGTCAGGCTCTGCCCTGCCTGCTGATCGTTTTCTTGATCGCGAACTTTCTTGGTTGGCCTTCAACCAGCGCGTCCTAGAACTCGCTGCAGATGAAGAGATGCCGCTGATTGAGCGGGCAAAGTACCTCGCAATCTTTGCCAGCAATCTTGACGAATTCTTCATGGTTCGCGTTGCTGGCCTCAAGCGTCGTATTGCTACCGGTATTGCGGTGAAGTCCTCAAGCGGTGGTGCTCCACGCGAGGTTCATGAGTCCGTACTCGCACAAAGCTACGCCCTGATGACCGAACATGCGCATACCTTCAAGAATTCGGTCCTACCAGCACTGGTTGCTAACGGCATCGAGATTCTGCGTTGGGAGGAACTCACTGTTGACGAACAAACAGCAATGACCACATTGTTCGTCGAACAAGTCTTCCCAGTGCTGACACCACTTGCTGTAGACCCATCTCATCCATTCCCCTACATCTCTGGACTATCGCTGAACTTAGCCGTGGTAGTGCGCAACCCAGAATCAGGTAACGAATTATTCGCTCGAGTTAAAGTGCCGCCGCTTCTCCCTCGGTTTATCAAAGTTTCGACTCAGAGATTCGTCCCACTTGAAGACATGATTTCAGGGCATATGGAGATGCTGTTCCCAGGCATGGAAATTGTTGCACAGCACGCCTTCCGCGTAACTCGCAATGAAGAATTGGAAGTTGAAGAGGACGATGCAGAGAATCTTCTGCAAGCACTCGAACGTGAGTTGATGCGCCGCCGATTTGGTCCGCCGGTTCGCCTTGAAGTTGAGCACACATTCGATCCACACATTCTTGAGATGCTCATCAGTGAACTTGGCGTTAATGAAAGTGAAGTTTTCAAAGTCACTGGGCCTCTTGACTTGCGTGGACTTTTCGAACTTGCGAAACTTGACCGCGATGACCTCAAAGCAGTGCCATTCGTTCCACACACAAATAGTGTGCTAACTACAGTTGAGACATCCATGGCTCCGGATGTCCTGGAAATCATGCGTAATCGTGATGTGCTGCTACACCATCCTTATGACTCATTCTCGACGAGCATGCAGCTTTTTCTTGAGCAAGCAGCGCAAGATCCCAATGTGCTGGCTATCAAGCAAACGTTGTATCGCACATCTGGTGACTCGCCCATTGTTGATGCCCTCATCACTGCTGCAGAAGCTGGCAAGCAGGTTTTGGCGGTTGTTGAGATTAAGGCCCGCTTCGACGAACAAAACAATATCGACTGGGCCCGCAAGCTTGAAGAGGCTGGCGTCCATGTGGTTTACGGCATTGTCGGCCTAAAGACGCACGCCAAACTGTGTCTCGTTGTGCGCAACGATGGCGGTCGACTTAATCGCTACGTCCACATTGGCACTGGTAACTACAACCCCAAGACTGCACGTATGTACGAAGACTTTGGGCTGCTGACGACGGACCGTGAAGTTGGCGACGATGTTGCCAGCTTGTTCAACCTGCTTTCCGGCTACGGGGTTCAAGGTGACTTCAACCGTCTACTGGTTGCTCCTAAGGAATTGCGAGCCGGTCTACTGGAACGCATTAACAAGGAAGCTGCAAACGCACTGGCTGGCATGCCTGCTCGGATCCGAATCAAATGTAATTCCATCCTTGATGAAGCTCTCGTTGATGCGCTCTATCGTGCATCTCAAGCCGGTGTATCTGTAGACCTCGTCATTCGTGGAATCTGCACCGTGCGTCCAGGAGTGCCTGGGCTTTCAGAGAATATTCGAGTGCGAAGCATCCTGGGTCGCTTCCTTGAACACAGTCGTGCATTTGAGTTCTTCAATGATGGCAATGTTGAAACATGGATTGGCTCAGCAGACCTGATGCATCGAAATCTTGACCGTCGCGTCGAAGCACTAGTTCGTCTGAACCCCAATGATGGCGCGAGCGTAGGCAAGGTGCTTGACCTCGCGATGGCACCAACGACTGCATCGTGGCATTTAGATGGTGAAGGCACCTGGACTCGCATGCACTTAGATGCAGACAGTGAGCCACTAGATGAATACCAGGAAGAGTTGATTGCTCATCACCCAACACCACAACATGGCACTGCGGCATACCAGCCACGCAAGATTGGTTCGCTGCTGCAAAGAGTAGGTCTTCGTGGCAATAGGTAACCGAATTGCGGCTGCAGGAGCAGTTATTACCCGCCAGGGCAGTCGAGGAACCGAGTTTCTGCTCATTCACCGACACCTGCGCGAAGATTGGACATTTCCTAAGGGCAAAGTAGATCCAGGCGAAAATATTGTTGGTGCTGCGGTTCGTGAAGTGCGCGAGGAAACTGGCTTTGCTATACAACTTGGTCTGCCGCTACCAACGCAGCATTACACCGCAAACGGCATCCCTAAAGATGTGAACTACTGGCATGCCACAATCCTTAGTGGTGATTTCACCGCCAATGAAGAGGTTGATGAAATTCGCTGGCTTTCATTTGATGCAGCTAGGGAACTCCTGACGTACGCACACGATGCCGACGTCCTGGCAGCTGCTGCGAGCGCAACACCCACGAGCCCGTTGATCGTGCTGCGACATACACAAGCCATGAAACGTGCGGAGTGGGCAAACACACTTATTGGTTCGTCGTCACCTGATGCCGCTCGTCCTCTGACGGCGGTAGGTCGTATGCAAGCCAATGCCTTGGTGAGTGCTTTAGCAGCGTTTGGTGTGACTCAGGTGAACTCATCTGACTCACGACGTTGCCGCGACACAGTAGGGCCCTATGCAAGCGCACGCAGTATCAGCATCAACTTTGAACCAAGTGTGAGCGAAGAGCAACACCTTATTGATCCTGATCTTGCCCGACAACGAGTACGGGCTATGGCCACGTTCAATGAACCAGTTTTGCTCTGCACACATCGCCCAGTGATGCCGAGTGTCATGGATGCCTTGTCAGATGTCTTTGCTGTGCAAAGTGATGGAACAAATGCTTTCAACCCTGCACTGACGCCCGGTTCAATGGTTGTTTATCACCGCGATGTGAACAACCTTTCGCAGGTGCTAGCCGTAGAACGGCACATCCATTAAGGGATGCAGCGCTTTCAAGTAACTTGTCTCGCTTGAAAAGCATGATCGCTATCGAGCCACGGCCGCTCAGATGAACAACTAGACGATTACGCGCTGGCCCTTGCCAAGAACGATGATGCCACTGTCACTAATTGTGTAGTACTGGCTATCACGCTCTAGATCCACACCAATCTGTGCGCCGTCCGGAATGATGATGTTCTTATCTAAGATGGCTCGACGGACCACGGCACCACGACCGATTTGTACACCCGGCATTAAAACGGACTCATCGACATAAGCGCCATCGGCAACCCGAACATCATGTGCCACAACAGATGAACGCACATGAGCACCAGAAATAACGGAACCCGCACCCACGATTGATTCATGCGCATTTCCACCCTGAACAAACTTGGCTGGTGCTAGTGGGGGCAAACTCGTCAGAATAGGCCAAGCCTTGTTGTACAGGTTGAAGATCGGATGAACTGAAACGAGATCCATGTGGGCATCGTGATACGAGTCAAGTGTTCCCACGTCTCGCCAGTAACCACGGTCACGATCCGTTGCACCTGGAACTTGATTTAATGCAAAGTCATAAACATTCGCTTCGCCACGCGCAGTAAGCATTGGGATGATGTTGCTGCCCATGTCGTGTATCGAGAGCTCGTCTGCAGCATCTTCTTTCAGAGCGGCAATCAACGCATCGGTGGTAAAGATGTAGTTGCCCATAGATGCGTAACACTCATCTGGCGAGCCAGGGATACTCGGCGGATCTTCGGGCTTCTCTAGAAATTCTTCAATGCGAGATCCGTCGGCAGCTGCCTTAATAATTCCAAAACCGTGTGCTTGTGACTTCGGCATCCGAATGCCGGCCACGGTTACGCCTGCGCCGGACTCTTTATGCGCCGCCAACATCTGAGCTGGATCCATGCGGTAGACGTGATCAGCGCCGAATACTGCAACATAATCTGGCATCTCGTCGTAAACAAGATTCAAACTTTGATAGATGGCATCTGCAGAGCCGGTGTACCAACGCGGACCTAGGCGTTGTTGCGCTGGCACTGGTGTGACATAGTCACCAAGCATGCTGCCCATTCGCCACGTAGTTGTTATGTGACGGTCCAGTGAGTGCGACTTGTACTGAGTCAACACGCAGACGCGCAAGAAACCGGCATTCACCAGATTAGAAAGAACAAAATCAACTAGGCGGTAGGAGCCGCCAAAAGGCACAGCAGGCTTAGCCCGATCGGCAGTCAGCGGCATAAGGCGCTTGCCTTCGCCACCCGCCAAAACGATGCTGAGTACGTTATCTCGTCTGCGCATGCTCAACAGTCTACTGACCGCATAGGCTATTGCTGTGCGCATTTCAGTAGTTACTAAAGAATGGCCGCCTGACATATATGGTGGGGCCGGTGTCCATGTTGAGCACCTCGTGCCAGAACTGCGTTCACGCATTGATGTTGACGTGCACTGCTTTGGAGCGCCCAAACCCGGAGCGATGGCTTATGGCGTGCCGACTGAACTTTCAGAGGCAAATGCCGCTGTCCAAACGCTAGGTACAAACCTCAGCATGGTCGGTGACTTTGCCAAGGCCGATGTCATTCACTCACATACTTGGTACGCAAATATGGCTGGCCACATCGGCGGGCTCCTGCATGGAATCCCACACGTTCTAACTGCTCACTCACTCGAACCCCGTCGCCCGTGGAAAGCCGAACAACTCGGTGGTGGCTATGCGGTGTCTTCTTGGGCTGAGCGAACTGCCTACCTGGCAGCTGACGCGGTCATCGCCGTCAGCCATGGCATGAAGGCTGACTTGCTGGACTGCTACCCAGAAGTCGACCCAGCTCGAGTGCATGTTGTACACAACGGCATCGACACCAGGGTAGTTTCTAAGGTGGCTGAGCGAAGCGCGCTCATTGCTAACGGCATTGACCCTGACCGACCCTATGTACTTTTTGTCGGGCGCATCACTCGCCAAAAGGGCATCATGCATTTACTGCGTGCTGCTGAGCAGTTGCCAGATGAAATCGCGATTGTGCTGTGCGCATCCTCACCCGATACACCAGAACTCGGGCAAGAAGTATCGGCGCAGATCGACAAGTTGTCCACCACGCGCACAGGTGTGCATTGGATTAAAGACCAACTGCCAAGACCTGAACTTGTCCAAGTGCTCTCGGGTGCGACAGTTTTCGCTTGCCCATCAATCTATGAACCCCTGGGAATTGTGAACCTTGAGGCCATGGCTTGTGAAGTGCCAGTAGTAGCAAGTGACGTCGGTGGCATTCCAGAGGTAGTTGTCGACGGCGAGACTGGCTATCTCGTGCACTACGACGTAAACGAAACTGTGAAGTTTGAAAGTGAATTCGCAGCAGCCTTGACCAAGGTTGTAAGTAATCGCGAGCGTGCCATCGAGATGGGTCACGCCGGTCGAGCACGCGCAATCACCGAATTTGGTTGGGACAAGATTGCGGAGCAGACGATTGCCGTCTATCGCGCAGCTCAGGAAGTCTTCGCGACAAAGTAAGGGCAGCGGCTTGAGCGTTGTTCAGATTTCAGTTCAGTACTTATCTGACACCGAACGTAGAAAAGGTCCACCTGTCTGAGAGAGCAGATGGACCTTTCCTAGCGTTGTGTTATTTAACGACAACCACCGTTGACATCGCGGGGCGCACAAGAGTGACTAGTTGAAGGTTTCCCCAGTCAACTTTTCGTAGGCCTCAATGTAGCGGGCACGAGTCTTTTCAACAATTTCCTGTGGCAACTCAGGTGGAGCTTCGCCTGAGTTCTTATCCCAACCTGAAGCACTTGAAGTTAACCAGTCACGCACAAATTGCTTGTCATACGAAGGCTGACTTTGACCTGGTTGCCAATGTTCCGCTGGCCAGAAACGTGAAGAGTCAGGAGTCAGTACTTCGTCAGCAAGAACAATCTGACCCTTATGTTCGCCACGAATACCTAGACCAAACTCGAACTTGGTATCAGCCAAGATGATTCCGCGCTTCTGCGCGATGGCTACTGCGTTGTCATATGCCCGAATCGTGATGCGGCGCAGTTGCTGCGCTTCTTCCATTCCGATGGAGGTCATCACTTCATCGAAGGTGACATTCTCGTCGTGATCGCCAACAGCAGCCTTCGTAGCAGGCGTGAAAATTGTCTTTGGAAGGCGCGAACCATCCTTCAAACCTGGTGGCAACCCCACACCGCAAATAGATTGGCTGGCTTGGTAATCATTCAATCCAGAGCCCGCAAGATAGCCACGTGCAACACATTCGACTGGGAACATTTCAAGACGTTCACAGAATGTTGCACGACCTTTGACTTCGGCTGGCACATTGCTTGAGATGACGTGATTAGGAACGATGCCCTCTAACTGATCGAACCACCACAAGGACATTGCGGTCAGAATGCGACCTTTATCTGGGATGACGCTAGGCAGAACCCAGTCGTATGCAGAGATGCGGTCACTCGCAACAAAGAGCAGTCGGCCATCCTCGGTCTCGTACAAGTCACGCACTTTGCCTGAATAAACGTGCTTGTACTCCGGGGCTAGACCGTAGTCTGTTGCTTCGATGGTCACAGGATCGGCTCCGGTCGGTAGTTTGCAGCATGAGGATGCTGCTCGAGTAATGCAGAAACTTGGGATGCAATTGCAGCAACCTGCGCACGAGCTGCTCCAGTGAATTCAAGTGGCTCAGCAATTAAGTCCTGGAGTGCAGAAAGATCCATGCCCAAGCGTCCATCATTCGCCAAACGCTCAAGCAGGATTGTGCCATCCCCACCATTCGGTCCACGCATGTCAAGGGCCACGGCAACTGCCTGTTCCTTGATGACTTCATGTGCAGTCTCACGGCCCACGCCATTGCGAACTGCAGCCATCAAAATCTTGGTGGTTGCGAGGAACGGAAGGTA
>Ga0114962_10000598_pt1 | contig 31978 bp, 22 predicted proteins | sample C_130820_MF_Meta_FD_87017 | JGI IMG/M metagenome (GOLD analysis project Ga0114962, IMG submission 87017) | Freshwater microbial communities from Lake Croche, Canada to study carbon cycling - C_130820_MF_MetaG | ecosystem: Environmental > Aquatic > Freshwater > Lake | place: Lake Croche, Canada...
CAATTGCTGCGCCGCCAGTGCTTAAAGTAACTGTTGCTGTTGCTACCGCTTGAACACCGGAAGTAGTCGGGGCAGTAATGGCAACAGTTGGAACGCTGGTGTAAGTTGACCCGCCGTTTGTCCTAGTAACAGCAGTAACCGTACCCCCGTTACTAATGTTCACACCACTGGAGCCTGCTGCTAGGTCAATGGCTCCAGTGCCTTTCGACTGGAGTGCCATTGAAATGTTGGTATCTGAACCAACGACAGCAGTAACAGGCGTATTTGCGGTTAGTGCGCTTGATTTAGTCCAATAGTTTGCCTGCTGACTACCAAAGGTCGTTATACCTGTATTTTTTGGTTGTAGTGCTAGGTCTATGTTGGTGTCGGAACCAAACGCTGTAGCTATAACTGGAGAACCTGCGGCTGTTGAACCTGCAAAACTCCACCAATTTGTTGATCCCCGCCCGATCCCAGTTGATTGATATAGATTAATCAATCCTGTTCCTTTAGCAGCTATTGCCAATGGAATATTAGCGTCGCTACCCTGGGCTGAAATTATTGTTTGGTTTGTTGTGGAACTACCAGTAACCTGCACATAGTTGACTGCGGAGGCTGTATGAGATATACGCATCTGCGCGCTACCATCTGACAATCCATCAGAAGACGAACCAGTATAGAAATTTGTGAAGGTGGGTGCCATTATTCTAAAATCGGCAACACTGGTACCTGCTGGTCCTAACCGTACAACGCTTGAATTAGGAATACCCACTTGCAACCGTAATCCTGCGGCTGCTACTGGAGTTAATACTCTAAATGACTCTGAGTTTGTTACGCCACCTAAGGATACTTGACCATTTGCAGTCAGGGTGGTAAAAATGCCACCGACCGGTGCCGTATTTCCTATCCAAGTATTATCAATATTGCCGCCGGTGATGGTCACCAGATTATAATCCTGAGTACCTATTGTGCCTATCGTATTCGCTTTATTGAAAGCGGAAGTAATACTTGAGTTCTGGGTTAGGTTTACTCCGTTATTAATGGATACCTGGGTGTTCGCATAGTTAAATGCTGAATTGGCCTGGTTAAAGGCTGCAGTAATACTTGAGTTCTGGGTTAGGTTTACTCCGTTATTAATGGATACCTGGGTGTTCGCATAGTTATAAGAGGCATTAGCCGTTGCCAGAGCAGTTTGTGCAAATACGTTAGCAGAATTTGCAGTGTCCATTGCCCTTTGGACATAAGGCATTTGACTTTCAGCCCCAAAGAACGTCGCGGTAGATTGTACTTCCGAAGGTGACCCCGGACCAACCCTCACATTAATTGTATTGATTGGAGTAACTGTAACATTTGGCATTATATATCCGTACCGTAAGAAGAGTATACTCCGGTTACACCAGGAGAAACAAAAATTTGACCCTCTAGCACTCTTGTTATAGTTGTTCCGGTGTTTGCAATTACATCATACACATATTTGCCGTATGGTACGTTTGCAGATGCGGCTGAACTTAATGATAGCGTTACGATACCGGTATTGGCGTTCGTAATCGCCGTCGTGAATACTATAGCAACATTACTTGAAGTGTAAGATTTTTTCGCCCGGCTGGTTATAGTAAACCCAGTTAAATTGTAAGGGTTGCCGTATGCGTCAGCAAGTGTCAATTGAGTGGTGAATGTACTACCTTGTTCTAGAAATTGATCTGAATATCCTGCGGCCATGTTATCCCACCCATGAGTTGTTTATCTTATTTATGCCGCATACTTACCTTGAATTTTTACAGTTTAATTTCATTTATTTTCTAGTGCAGCGATACGTGCGGTCAGTGCTACGATTTCATTTTGTTGCGCTTTCAATGCTTCAACTACTACCGCAAGCACTGATCTATCATAGAAGCCCCAAGGTGGAGTGACGGTGCTTTCTGTACCATCCATATTTTTTGTTGTTGATGGTTGCGGTACAGGAGCAGCCTCTTGCCCAATAGCAGCATATACGTTTTGTGCATAAAAACCTAGGTGTCGTTCTGTTCCTAAGTTCGAACCTGGTTTACCGTAAAAGTAACCAGGCTCTAAAGCCATAATCTTCGAAATAGGATTAGAAATCCCGCCGTCTTTGATTTTCAGATTTTCATCTGAAGTTGTAGAGATAACCCCTCCAGACATGACAACGGTGCCGGAACCATAAGCATACATTGTAATAATACCGGCACTGTCGATCTTCATCCTAGTTGCACCGTTGTTCGTCTGTGTGCCGGTGGAAAAACCTAAAGACATTGGAATATAGCTATATGCAGCAGCGCCACCAACAGCAGGCTGAAACCACGGCGTCGCCTCAACCTGGGCATAAATTTCTGCAGTCGGTGCGGCGCCGCCGCCTGTTGAACCTCCGCCAGATGACGTACCGGCTGATCCAGCAAAAACTATTGATCCAACTTTATCTCCAGCATAACAAGACTTCAAATCATTGACCGAATCGCCTCTAGATTTGATCAATGCTATTACAGGAAAGTAAGAATTCGCTCCATCACCCCAATGCCACAGGTAAGCTGAGGCACCATTTATAGTATTACTATTCAGTTGTAGCCCATATGTGTATGCGTAAGCTGGTGCGTCACCAATATAAAGTTTAGAAGCAACTGATGCATTTCCATATGATGTGAGTTGACTGCCTGAAACTGTGCCGGCTGTAGAAATGGAACCACCTATGATTGATCCTGCTACAGTGAGTGCTGGTACAGAAAGTGTGCTGCTCGTAGAAATTGCGCCCGATACATTAAGTGATCCTGCAACATCAAGAGTATATCCTGGAGTTGTAGTGCCGATACCTACCTTACCATCACTCCTGATTACCATTCTGGTCGTAGGGCTTTGTGAATATCCACCGCGCACATCAGATCCAGTAACGAAATATAAAGATGAAGGTACTATATAATTTGATACTGCACCGTCAACGTGACATTCAATTGATGCTGTTGGATTTGCGCCGTGACCACTGGTGCCGGCGTTTGGATCTGTACCGCTTGTTCCAGAAAAAACTATTGAACCTAATAAGTCTCCAGTTTGTACCGCTGAATTCGCTGAAAAATCGTTAGGGGTGATGCCCCTTGTTTTAATAAGTGCAATATATGGAGCATAAGCAGTGTTGCCGTATTGCCATTGGTAAGTAGAAGACCCGTTTTGCGTATTACTATTAATTTGAATTGGTTGGTCATATGTATAAGAAGGAGCAGCACCAAGAATCATTTTAGCAACATTAAAACTTCCTGTAGTCAGTGCTCCAGATACATTCAGTGATCCTGCAACATCAAGAGTATATCCTGGAGTTGTAGTACCGATACCAACCTTACCATCACTCCTGATTACCATTCTGTTAGAACCAGCAGTCGAACCAGTGCTAAAATATAAGGCCGTTGGAATACTATTGGGGTTGCTTGTTGGTGTACCATCAATATAAGCACCCATCTCTGCCATTGGCTGAGCGCCGTTTGTGGATGTATTGCCGCTGGCACCAGCAAAAGCTATTGTGCCTAGGGTTTCATTTAAGCTAGAAGATACACTCAAATCTCCGGGGCTAGTGCCTCTAGTTCTAATGAGTGCAATATACGGCAAATTGGCACTTGGTCCGTAACTCCATTGATAAGTAGCCGCTTCATTTTCACCAGTACCAATAACTTGTATTGCATGTCTGAAGTATTTCGACGGAAGGATTGTTGTATTGCCGGTAAAGACTTTGGATACAGTTAGATTACCTGCTGTAAAGATACCGGTATTGGCAATCAATATATTGGTGTATGTGTTTCCGGTTACCGTCAAAGTAGCTGTATTGACAGTAGTGTTTGCTTGCAGGATGTTGGTGAATGTTTTTCCTGTCACCATCAAAGTACCTGTATTGATGGTGCTGTTTGCTTGCAATGTATTGGTGTATGTTGGTCCAGTTATTGTTGCTGCTGCAGTTGTAACAATTGTGTTTGCTTGTAGGATGTTGGTGTAAGCGGTATTGTAAATATTTAAACTTTGTAGCCCTGTGATTAATCCTGATACACTCAGTGTGCCACCCACACTTGTCGCACCGCTAACACTCAATGTGCCACCCATCAGTGTATTATTTGCAACAGATAAACTTGTGCCTGTGTTCTGAGCATACAGAGTTCCATTGGCATATGTAATCCCAGAAGAGTATAAGCTAATTTGAGTATTGGTCAAGTATGCTGCGCCACCGACAGTCAAATTGTTGTCGATTAATGCTGATGAACCTACACCTTGAACCTGCAACTGCCCATTAACTAATGCATTGTTGATTACATTTAGCCCAATATTTGTGCCGTTCAGTGTAAGTTTTCCGGAATCTTTAGTCCAATCGGATTTGCCAATTGAATTTATTTCTTTTGATCCCGCATTCGTTGAGACTACCCAGTCACCAAATGTGTTAGCATAACCTAAAATGTTTACTGTGTTAGCCATTTGTGTTTTTACCTATTAATTGTTTCAGTAGAAATTTGATTTCAATAACATCATTTTTAATGTCGTCCATTTCCGATTTTACTTTATTTATTTCTTCTTTTTGAGTTTTTACCACTCGGAGTTTTGCATAATATTCATTTTTTTCTGCATTATCGGTTGGAGTAATTGCCATACTTTTAATGTCTCTCACAAAATTTGCGCCAGTAAGTTTAACAAGTGTCATGTTAAATTCCAGTGGCTGCCGGCAAAGCCAAAGCGCGAATGTCGGTCAAGAACGGTACAGTAGTTGTATCTGAGCTTGCTAGTACTACCTTAATTGCAAATTGTATAAACGTATTAAAAGTTTGCCCTGCAGAATTTGTGTAGCTGATACTAGAAGTGTTTGCTTGGTTCGATGAAAACACACCAGGAGCACATTCATATTCAATTAGATTAGTTCTTGACGTTGAAAATATATTTGGGCTACCTACAGTTGCCATTAATTGCCAATTCGAAGTTTCAAAAACTGAAGCATCTTGTGAACTTAGAATTTTATAATAGACATATATTTGTGTGTTATTTGGTCTATATGCGGTGTAAAACACACGAAGGTCTGCAGAGTCGTTACCTGGAACCAATACAACCTTTTTCGTGAAATATTTTGCAATAGCATTTCCGCCCGTAGGAGAAGTTTCTCCAGATATAGTAACAACTGCATTTGCATTACCTGCTCGGGTCAGTGGGTCTAGAATTGTAATTGTTGGTGTTACCAAATAACCTGAACCTGGATTTGTTGTGTACACTGAAGTCAATGCTCCAAGTGTGTTTGCTGTGAGCTTGAATATTGGTGTAGGTCCACCAAGATCATTTGTTGTATTCGAACCTGTTAATGCTGAAGTAATAACTACTGTTGCATTGGCTATATTGTAACCATAACCAGGATTAGCAATTGAAATAACATTGTTTGAAATTCCCATGTTATTGATGCTATACCGGATTGTATATAACGAAACTCCGTCGTCTGAAATTATAGGAGATACATTAGGATCACTAGAACTTATTGTAGCATACAGAGCAAACGATTGGTCTGTAGAATTATACAACACTCTTTGCCCGAGCCCATCATTTAAATAGAATTGGTCCGGCGTCGGCATTCCTAATTTACCAGGAGTAATTGGTTTAATTGGAGTTTGCACATTGCCATTGAATAATGTCGAACTATATGAATAGTTGATTGATGTATCTGTAGGGATAAAATCTGTAGTTGTTACATTTATGGCATCAACAAGAACGCTTCTGGAATAATTACCTGAGAGTTGAGAGACACTATTTGCATTCATTTTAAGTAATATATCATCGCCGGCCGTTTTTCTATACGGCAAATTTCTAGGCGTAGTAAACGGAATAACCGAGGTTCCAGTGTTAAACACACAACGATCAATAACAAACATTAAATCTTTAGATTGGTCTGCTGTCCACGTGATACCATTCTGAGATGCAAACAATGCACCAACATATGGTGCTGCACCAATTTTCGTCGGATTAGTAGGAGCTTCATCCTCTAACTTCGCTTTGGCTGATGATGGAATTGCAAATTCATTTTGTTGCGCGTAATATAACGTATATTCTTTATCGTTGGACTTTATCAGAATTGCATAAAGGACTCCTGATTGTATATACACTGGTGCAGCGAATGTGAATGCAGTAAACGCTGTAGTGTCCAAATAATGCGGCGTCAATGAAGTTTTTACTTTATCTGGAGTCAAAGTGACTGTCGAATAGTCTAATGATAAGCCAGCAGGATAACCATTTATCGTAGGTATGATTGAAATCGTAATCGGCGTAGAACTTGCTGGCTTGGTCCGGAAAAACAATTTGACTGAACTTAAAAATATTCCATTAGGATAAACATCTTTGGTCACCAAGAATGTTTGTGCAATCGGATCGAATGGGTTTGGTTCGTCAATTGTCTTCACTACTTCAGATGAAATTTTACTAGTTTGTGTGAATGAGGATACAGAGGAATCTACAGCAGGTGAAAGTCCCAACAATTGTGATTGTACTGATAGCCCTGAAGCAGTGAATGTAGCTTCAGCATATGTTGTAGCACTCGACTCACTTGTTGGTGTTATTCTATTGTCTATACGAAAAACTTTGTGCCCCGTCTGGAACATACCTGCCGGGACATTAAAAATTGCAGAAAAACTACCAGACTCATCCGTCGAAGGAACAGGCAATGCAGTGCCAAGTTTGATTGCCTTTGCGACGTTGGTGAGTGTTCCGCGTATAGAATATTTGGAAGTTATATCACCACCCACAGTGGTATTTACTCCCATTGAGACGCCTACAGGCCTGTCCAAAGTTGCAATTTTGGTCGTCGCATTATATGCAATAATATTTGCAGAATAATTGTATAAACTCGAAAGGGTTATTGTTGCCATTTATTTTTCCAATAGATTCTTTTAATTATTTAGCAGCAGGATTTGATAGAAATTTTATAACGGGCACTCACTAGAAATCGCCGATGCCGCCGATTTCTTGAATCCAAGGAGTTTCCACATAAATTGGATCCGAACCTGCACCTGAACCTGGTGGTGTAGTGTCTATAACTGGACCAACAATATCTGGTATAGTCGGCGGCACATATGTTGCTGAAAGCGGTACGGTGTATGCTAACTTAGATTGTATGCTTATCGATGAACCGACATAATAATTTGCAACATTTGACGAATTCAATGGATCTAATGCAATTTGTGTTGCGCCTACGAACCAAGAACCTCCACCTGGCATAGTAATCTGTGTACCCGCATTTATGTATGCTAGTGTTGGATTTACTGATGAGAATACTACGTTATTTGCCGAATCTTGGATTACTAACGCAAAGGCCGATGTTGTTGTGCCTGAACTTGTTGCGGCCCACGATAAAACTGCAGTTCCTGCCGGTAAAGTTGCTGTCGCCACCGTGGCACTTGAGCCAGCCGTAAATGTTGCAATATTTGCACTGTTTGCAGATACATATGCACCACCTGAACAGGCTAAAATAATTGTGTAAGTTCCTGCTGCAAACGTCACTGGAATACTAGCTGCATATGCTATGCTGTTGTTTACATCTCCCCAAATGCCATACTCATTTAAAAACGATGAGTATGTGCTTACGGGTGGAATACTATAGAAATTAGCTATTGTGCCGGAATTGTATGTGTTTGAGTATCCGCCACCCACTGCGGAGATTATTCCACTGGAACTCATACTGACGATCGAATTTACAGTTGAGTTATTCGATAGTGTTGCTGATGCCGTTGAGGATAGATAATTGCCAATGCTGTCGAACAATCCATTCCGAATTTCAGTAGAAGCAACTGTTCCCGGTGCACCAACAATATTCAAAACATACAGTCTACAATTACTTGTATTAGGATAATTATAAATTGAGATTATACGAGCAATTGGAAAGAACTGGTTTGAAGAATAGAATCCAACAATATCGTCTTTATTAAATGTACCCCCAGTAACGAGCGGAACAATCCCCACTAATTCTATCGTATTTAATGCTGTCATATATTTCGACACATCAATACCGTCGAAGAACGTTGATATTGGTGTATTCACCAATAACCCCGAAGCACTGACCAAGATTTGTTGAGGTCTGATGTATGGTAATATTGCAATGTTGGTTATAATTCCATTACTCACTGCTAATGATGTGGAGTATGGATTATAAGATGTCGAAGTCGTATTCTGTATTTGACTTGAATATGTTTGTGTTGTGGTTGAAGTGAAGCCCGCTGACAACCCGAATCTGGAATTTGTATTGGTGACTGTTGTAAGTGAAGTCGAAGTTCCTGGTATCAAAGTCCAATTACTGGCATTTAATGAATTGACACCAATACCTGCTTGATTTATTTGAACCCCTGGGTCTGAACTTATAATTGCCGGCGCTTGAGTATTATCTACCCAATTGTCCATGGGTGGATTCAACTGTGCAATACCTTGTTGTGATGTAACTGAGAATGGATTCACAGAAACTGTATTAGTTGCAAATTGTTGAAGTACTGTGGCCTCAGTTGTGTATGGCAGGGTGAATACGTTTGTTTGTGTAGCTCCAACGTTTCCAATTGCATAATCGTTCGTGCTGGCTAGTGTACCTAAAGATGCTAGTACTACTGGATTTTGTAATTGGAAATTATTCACAGTCTGTAAAGCTGTCATTCTATTGTTTCGGATATCTATGTTTGCAGCATAATTCGCATTGTACGTATCGGCTGTAGAGAATGATGAAAAGTCATCAACCAATATGCCATTTTTGAATCTGTTTATTCCATTGGTATCAGGCACCTGTAATGATTGTGCATTTTGTTCTAAAACACTTAATGAGGTATAATACTCCAGATTGTTTACGCGAGATTCTAAGTTTGTAATGTCCATCTTAGCCCATCGCTTATGCTTGATCTTATTGAACGACATATTTGGTGTGATTGTCGGAGGACCTTCACCCGGAACATATGCTGTATATGGATCATGTAATAAATTTGCAATCAACATCGCATCAGTGAGTTCATTAGGTAGTGAAGGTGTTATTGAAGATGCACCTTGGATAATTTTGAAGTTCTTATCTCTTGTTAATACCAACCTGTCTTGCCTAGCCAAATAGTAATAATAGCTATTCACAAAGTTTGTTAAGTTTCTAGGCAATAGTAAGCCAACGTCCGTATTGGTGGATGAATATTCCCAAATATAAGCAGTCTGCCCATTCTTTCGACAAGGCCTAAAATCTATTGTGTCTGCCAACGGATATACGTATCCGCTTTTGGCTGTGAATGTTGGAATTTGCTGGTATAATTCCGGCGCAGTTGAAGTGCCACCAAAAACAGACGTTGTGCCTGAATATGATTGAATACTGAAATATCCATCACCAGTCGAGTCTTGTGTGTGGTCATAGTAATTAAATATTACTAGAATATGCCCAGCCGGCATAGGTGCACCAGGAACTAAAGAAATTGATGCATGGTCATAAAAGTTATCACGTTGGCCATTATCTAACGTGAAATTTCTAGTTATGTCTTTAAAACTAGCTAATGCACCTGTAGGTAAACCTGATGTGCTGTTTGTATCTATAATTTTAGAAATTAGTTTTACGTCATTAACATACAATGTATTTTTAGCACTAGGTGATAATGCTGTTTTGCTAATGAGTACTTGGCCTTTTGTTAAATCTTGATACACTCCAGTAGATGCAATTTGCACTAATGATCCACTTGCAGTTGTACTATCACCTGTAATTAGATGTTTTGTCTTTAACACAAAAGTAGCTTCTTTGTCTGCATTATTAACAAACAAATTAGCAATAATTGTGACAACTTTATTATTATATGCGGCTGAAGTGAACGTCGCAGTTCTTTTGTCACCTGAGATGCTTATTGTGTTTCCAGAAGTGTTGAAATCTAGAATACTACCTGTTGCATTTTCAATGACAATGAAAGCTTGCTGTGCTGCGGAACCAGAAAGTGTGCCGGTAGAAGTATCAAATTGTAACGGATATATGCTGCTGGATCCTTGAGCAGACAATGATATGACATTAGTATTGAATGTTTTGTTATGATACACTCTTTGTGTACTATAACTTGTATTTGTAACGTTTGCTACGAACGGATATCCAACTGACCAAAGAAGTTCTGGTGCTGAGGGATCTACTAAAATTGAATCTCCGGTAGAAAGCCCATTAACTTTACCTAATGTTGTGTTGATGTTCACATTTGCAGTTAACGCATACGATCCGGATCCAGTTGTCTTGACAATTGATTCAACATCATATGGTTCAAATATCAATTTAAATGTAGATGAGGATGTTGGTACTAAAGTGAATGCTGCATCGACCACAACATTTTTTGTTGGTGTTCCGGTGTAACTTATGATGTTTCTTATATCGGTTATGCCAGAAGTTGTCACAGCAACAGTTGTTTGATAATATGCATTGTTGGATGTAGAAAACACACCCGTAGTATCAGTAAATGTGAATGTGGTTAATGTATTTCCTGTGCCCGCAACAGTACCTGACAACGTATTAGTTGATATGTCTGAAACATATGTATTATAGATGTAATTTTTAGTTGTTGCTCCTGAGCCTGAAACATAGTTCATACCACGGACATAGCCAGTGCCAACTAAAGTAGATGAATAACCAGTGCTGAATGCCACATTGATATTTGCTGCAGGCACAGAATGGAAATCAACCTGCGGCATTGTATTCACTTCGAATACGCCGTTTGCAGTATCGACTACGAAATAATTTCCATGTTCTATGAATACTGGATTAGTTGAAACGTTAGCTGTACTGCGGGCCCTATCATTGGTCAAGACAATTTGTGATTGATTTTCAACCCTATAACCATGCACATATGCAATACCTTTACCAATGCTGATATTGTATTTTGATGGATCTGATGTGTTTGCTGTAGGTATTAATTTGAAATCATCGACAATATAATCACCATTTGTTTCATAATCGCGCTTGGCGAAATAATCATCGATTGTGGAATATACTGTTCCATCAACCTGTTTTACAATTTGCCCATCAATTATTCGCGCCAATTCAATAAAACCATCATCACTGCCTAATGACAATGGTAATGCGACCAGGGTTAATGTGATAACATAACGATCTGCGCCAGGTGCTTGATAATTGGATGCACCGACTGCGGGATCTAAAAGTGAAATGTCATCTACATAATCAATATATGTTTCATTGATTTGTAAACCTATCCGCAGTGAAGGCACATTATCATAAATGTCCAATACGACTGTCTGTGGATTTACTTGAACAAAATTGCCAATGGAATATTTCACTCCGGTGGTTTCTGAAATTGAATAACCATTAACAATATAGAATACACCATCCGCGATGGATGCTACGGATGACAATCCAACAGAATTTAATGTTGTTGTCACACCACTCAGCGTTGTTTGTAATGAAGTTGCCACAGAAGCGAGGAACGTGGTTGGAGTAGTTTCTGTTGGAATTGTGTATACAACTGAACCGTCAACAAATTTTGGTCCAGTAAGGAAAACAACTACCAGGGTTGCTGGATTTTGTGGGCTGATATATTCTGATGTGGCAATGACTTTTGCTAAGATCGTTCCAGTTACATCTGTAATATTTTGATCTGCAAAATTTGCCGCGGCAACCGTACCGCCATTAGGATCAATTTGATTAAGTTTGATGTAGTGACATTGTTGGTTAATCGTTAATTGCCCACCACTGACCGGAGTATTTTGAGAAAAAATACTACTTGCAAAATTTGAAATCTGATTTTGCAATATGGTTTGAGATTGTGTAAGCTCACGGGCTTGTACCGCCACACCAGGTTTAAACAGAATGCGATGGAAGTTTTTTGATGGATCGAAGTCGTCAAGGTATTGACCACTATTAAAATTTATAGACATTTAATTAACCTTTGTGAGTCTTTGTTTACCATCTGTTTTTTGGTACTTCCAAGCATAAACAGTTTTATATTGTAGCTTATTTATCTTACAAATTTATAACTTAGAATCCCAGAACAAACTTAAAATGTTCAATGCCGTCAGGACTTCTCTGAACACCGATTCGATTTTCTATGTACATAATATATCCAGAATATGGCACCAATTTGCTTTCGGATGCGGTAAACAACGTTCTAAAAGTACCAGATTGCATACCTTTAATTCCTTGGTTCTGAGTGTAGCTTCCGTAAGTATTTATTACTTGTAATATATTAGACGCACTGTCGAAGTTTAAAACTGTGCCGGAAAATATTTCAACTGGTGGTGAACTATTATCATACTGTTTAACAATCTCATCTGATAAGTAAGATCCTTGACCTGAGGACATCAATAATTGTAAAGTTGTATTATAAAAATCTCCTGTTGCCATTGTCGTAGAACCGGATGTGCTACCGTATTCCATTGGTAATGCTAATAAACCAACTTGTCTAAACTTGACACCATCGACAGGCAACAAACCATCTTCTGTACCGTTAAATTGTGCGGTATACATGAGATTATCGCAGCCTAATTCGGATATAGGATCCCAAGCGTGGCCACCAATTGGAGAGGCCGGAGCAATCGCAGTTGCACCTGAACCAGCTGCAGAAGAGATTGTAACGGTGGCGTTTGTATAATTTTTCCCCGCAAATCCAGGTCTTACAACAACATCTGTAATTACACCATTACTCACTTGGCTGCTCGTTACATTGCCTGTTGCACCTAAGCCATCACCGGATACAGTGACAGTGATTGGTGCATTGATTGGATCATAGCCTGAACCGCCATCTGTTATGTTGATGACTTCAATGTCACCGTAACCTGCGATATTACCTATAGGCTGCGGCACATTCACACCTACGAGAACTGGCATCCAACTAGAATCCATGAAACTTCTTTTTGATCCCGCATCAATAGTGTATATGAATTTCCATTTATACCCATCTGCATTTTGGTAGATGTTGTTTGTGCCGTATGACCCTGGCTGGAAATAAGGTTCTTCTGTTGAAGGAGCACCATTATTATTACAAAGGCACTTGAATACTTGGTCATATCTATTTTTTACATAGAAATTATGAATTAAGAATCCATTTGCATCTTTTTCCAACATATCAATGGTGTCGCTATATTCAGCGTAAATTCTATTGTTGGTCCAATCAATCCGTTGGAGTACTGGGCAAATATTACTGGTGTTAATCAACTTAGCGACAAACATGTTCTTGAATACTTTTTTCAAATATCGTTGATCTTGTCTTGGCTGCTCCGGAATTTCTACGCCATCCACATAAGGCCATGGATCTGCTTGCCCTAAGAATGCATAAATTGTGAGTAATGGTTGCCCTTGTATAGTGGCAACCGGAGAGTAAAACTCCATTTGCGCTTGGACAGCTTTTGCGTTGTATGTCAGTACGTTTAGATTAGGATTATTTGCCATGATTTATTTATTAAGCGTGTTGAACTGACACAAAAGTATTTGCAAGGTCGCCCGCAATACAAAAATATCTTATGTATGCTGCGCTTGTGCCTGCCATCGAGAATGAGGTGCTATTAACAGTTGAATTTATTGCAAGGCCGCCGTGAGTGATTGTTCGCGCACCACCGGCTTCATTAACGACAATCAAGTCCACAAATTTACCTGGAATAAAATTAGCTAATGTGACTGTTAGCCCAGTCGAAGTATTACATCTGATTAGTGATGAATTATTGAACATGACGGTGATAGCCGTCTGCGCGGCTGAATATACAATCGGTATTCTAATCGTATTTGCAGCAACCAATGAGCCAGTGATAGTTACCGTATCAGATACATTAAGTGATCCAGCAACATCAAGTGTGTATGCTGGAGTTGTAGTGCCGATACCTACCTTACCATCACTCCTGATTACCATTCTTGCATTGCCGCCGGTTGCGGTTGAAGATCCAGTAGAGAAGTATAATGCTGCCGGCACTTGACCAGTTAATGTTGCAACATTATATGATACTGCACCATCAACTCGACATTCAATCGCCGCAGTTGGATTTGCACCATGACCACTAGAACCTGATCCTGGATTCCCACCACTTGCTCCAGCAAAAACTACTGAGCCTAATGTATCTCCAGTTTGTACTGCACCGATTAGGTCGTTAGGAACAGCACTTCTTGTTTTAATGAATGCCAGATATGGTGTATATGAATTATTACCATATTGCCATTGATACGCCGCCGCTCCTTGTGGAAAACTACTATTAACTTGAATTGCTTGATCATATACCCATGCAGCGCCAATATCCCCTACAAGCAATTTAAGTCCGCTTATATTATTCGCGGCATTTATTTTTCCAGCAACATCAAGTGTGTATGCTGGAGTTGTAGTACCGATACCGACTTTATTGCTTGCAACAGTGATCGGGCTGTTGTTTGCGATATAATTGTTTTGTATGTACGTATTCGCTGTATTGGTATATGATTTGGCTGAAACCAATGTTGATGCTATGTTACTCTGTAACCAATTATTCGCTGTATCGGTATAAAAATTGGTAGTAAATATGGCCGCAGCCAATCCGGATGCTATGTTGGCTTGTAACCAGTTATTCGCTGTATCGGTATATGATTTGGCTGAAACTAATGTTGATGCTATGTTACTCTGTAACCAGGTGTTAGAACTGTATGCATAAGCATTGGCTGTATTAGCTTGTGCAAACCCTGCTTGTGCGTATGTGTATGTGGCCTGTGAGAATGCATTTGCGACGGCCGAGGTGGTTTGTTTTGTTCCATCTGGAAAAGTTATTGCCGTTGCAGTATTCATCACCATCCCAGAAGATGTGAACTTAGCAACGATGTTTGATGATGTGCCACCACCAACAATTAACCGCAATTCGGTGTTTGATGTTGTTGTGCCTACAATTAAATTTCCACCAGGAGAAGTTCCGTTTAATCCCTGTACATATAAATATCCGTCTAATGGATTAATAGAAGTGCCGATGTTATTGAATTCAAGCCCCGGCTGGTAATACTTATTTGCTAGACCCATATCAATGAAATATGCAGAGTCTGTTCCCCCTGAAGCTGCATTAGCAGTAACTACTATATCTGCAGAACCGCCATCATCCGTATTAACTAAGTTTGTTTGGATGTAGGAAGAACCATTACTTGCAAATTGGGCAACTGTGTGTGGTAAAACATTCGGATTAACACCCACATTCAAAATTTCGTTTTTATAGAGCCCCTGTGCTATTGTGTGTGCGCTATATCTACCAGTTGTTAGTGTGGGAATGTCAACACCAACAAATAAAGTGTTCGAAGTATTTGATGAAATTGATGAGGCCGCTGGTAATCCCGTGATTGTAATTTTAGACATTCTTTTATCCTATTAGAAGTGTTGTGCCATCTTCAGTTGTTATTGATTGGTCGTCCTCGGTTGTCAATTCTGTATAATATTCTACGCCAGTAGAATTAAATAATAGTACGGATTGTATATCCCCTGGATTTGAAACCAACAATCTACTAACAGAAACTGTTCCTGAATTATTTATCCCCGGCACCGACAGTATTGCTGTGCTTTTGTAGAATGCATTTGCGGTGGCAACATATGAGGAATTTGCAATTAAGTATAATGTTGTGTCGTTGCTAATGTAATTAATAATCCCCAACAGTACGTTTGTATTTGCAACTAAAGGTGCACCACTTGTCAATTGTGTTGTAAATGATGTTCCGGTGCCAGTTACAGCATTACTAGTATTGGCGGCAGTAATCGTTCCGATAGCAACATTGGCAACCACTAAAGTAGGCACAGCATATATGCTATAGTTTAAGCCGCCCAAAGGTTGTGGATTAGCAGTATTACTCACATATCCAACTGAGGTTATTGCACCTGTTGTAGTATTTACACTCAACACATTTGCATATGCACCGAATCCATTTGCACTATTGACAAAAATAATTTTATCATTAGTTGAATAATTAGCACCTGGACTTTTCAACGAGATTGTTTGTAGTGTACCAGTGATAGGTGCATTCAAAGTCAGTGCGGTATAACTTGTGTCTATAGAGGTTACTGTTCGAGAAACACCATTGACAGAAACCAAATCGCCGACATTCACTATGTCCCTCATTGGATACATTGTGTTACTATAATTACCATTATTAACAATGTTGTATGAATTTGTTAATGATTGTATTTTTAATATAGAATTGTTACCTGAATATGCTTTAACGACTGCAACGTTTGCGAGGTATGTCCAAACATTTTCTGATATTGTAACTGTATTTGCTGGTGCATTTACAGAAATAATCAAGGAACTAATTATATCATTATTTCCGGTACCATAAGCGAATTCAATAGATGTGGTGTTTGGAATTATGAAATTGTTAAGGTTAGAATCTACAGTCCAATTAGGAGCAGTAATGCGGATGATATTATTACTCGGATTTGCAAGAGTTCCTACAACCATTGAAGCATAAGCTCCTCCACCAGAATAATAGCTCAATGTGTGAGCTTCTTCCAGCCCACTTTTTATGTCATACGTGTTTGTATTTTCTGAAGACATTGCAATACGGCCGATGACTTTCATGCCGGCTGGATGTAACAGATTCAGTAATACATCTCGGTATTTTTCAATCTCTTTAGATAAAGTTAGTTCATATGTATAGTTGTTATAATCGACACTTTGTAACACATCAAACGAACTTGGTTGCCCAGAAGAGTCCAAATACTGCCCATTACTAAGAACCAGACCATTTAGGAAAGTTGCGTTTGCTTTTGCTTGACCATCACCATATACCATGACTGCGTTTGCGGAATCGAACGATGAATTGTCTGCTGCTGTAGAAATTGTTGCTCTATTGTTATTAATGAAATTTGGAACTAAAGCTAACGTTGCTCCAGAGGAATCTATTTTTAGTGGGCTTGTCGGTACAGGTTTTGAAGTATAATTATATACTCTTAATTGATATACTGATGTGTTGGCAGGTTCTGACGCTTGAATTCTAATAATTGAATCTACTTTAGCACTGTATGATGCAGTCGCCAGACTTGTGCCTTGGTAAATATGCTCACCGGTAGGAACTACCAACGTAGACGCAACATTTGTGATTATTAGGTCTTGTATCTTTAATGAAACTCCTGGTGCTGCGATGTAATCTTCACCGTTTTCTGAAATTGAGAATGAGGTGATTTGCCCAATTTTATTCACAATTTGTGTAAATTCTGCTCCGGCACCTAGATGCCCAGGTGCAGCTAATATTGATGTGTTGAAATAGAAAGAATTTGCTATCAACGCAGTTGTAGCATTTGAAGTCAATATGATTGTATTGGCATTGAAGACGGATTTTACTGTGCCTAGGATTATGTTCGTGTTACTTACCAGTAATGAACCTGCACTTATTTGTGTAGAGAATGATGTGCCGTTACCTGTGACTACACTACTTGTATTTGATGTAGTCACCTTGCCTGTGGCCAATTTTGCTACAACGACAACTGGTGGATTGAAATACCCCATGCCGCCGTGTGGGAAAGGATCTGCTGTGTTACGTACAAAACTAATGGCGTTAATTGCTCCGTCTAATGCCGCCACACTTGTTACATTTGCATATGCGCCATAACCAGAACCTCCAATAAACGCAATTTTGTCGTTGACCGAATAGCCTTTTCCTGGGTTAATAATTTGAATTGGTGCAAGTATGCCTAATCTTTCGAGATTTGTTTTGGATAGAATATCTGTATTGTATACGGATACAACTTCCAGTGTTGGTGTTGTTGTAAGCCCACCACCTTGATTATTAACGATTATTGAACTGATTGGAAAAGTCGGAAATGTAGAGAAAGTAAATGCGCTAGCTAAGGTTGTATTGGCATTGGCTGTTGCGTTGTTTGCAAATTTATAATATTGTTGTGTATAATTTCGGTTTCCGACATGATACGGATTGTTATTGACTGCAACTGCGGCCGGCGCTGTCAGTATGAAAATCGTATCGTTGGCAATTGAACTAACTGCACCAATAAAATCACCACCTGTGCCAACAGAATCTGTGGCATATATCAATTTGCCAGGAAATAAATCTGTAGTAAAATAAGTTCCTGTACCAATTACTTGAGTACTCATTTCTGGAGTTATTGGAGGATTAGCTGACAGATTGGTTGTTATTGTTGTGATAGCGCCAACAGTGGCATATGTTTGTGTTCCTATTGTATTGGCACCAGACGATCCAGCAATATTACCGATGTAGTGGTATCGTTTTAAAACAATACTATCCGACGGAATCATGGTTGCATTTGCTTGCTGTGTTGAATCTAAACCGCCGATGCTCGCGAATGGTGCTTTTGGGTTGTTACCTTGTATGTTCAAAAAGAGTATTTCTGTGTTTGCTCCACCAATCATAGTGTTGGGTTCTGAACGTGTGAACCCGTATCCACCTTTTTTAACATCTATACGTTGAACTGATCCTGAAGTTGTTGTTCCAACTGTTGCAATTGCTTTTACTGGATTTACTGTAGCTGGGTTTATCCCGCCATATAATACCACAGGATCTCCACTGGAGTAGTTTGTTCCTCTGAACTTTGAATTTATCAGAACTTGACTGATCTGACCCACAATCAACGCACTCAGAGTTTCTGATCCAACGGTGCCTGCAGGTACAATTTTGTTGTCTAAGAAATATACCAGTTGATTAGAAGAATCTACTACAGTAACCGTTTCACCGGACTGAAACAACCTCTCAATATTTGAAATGAATACTTCAGTCTTTAGGCCATCATATGTTGCAGCTTCAACTGTAGCAATTGATTTTGAAATGTTGCCGAATACTCGCAAATTTTGGATTTCTAGGAAATTCTGATTGCTTGTAGCTAACTTCAAGCTTTTGGAAATATACCATTTACCTGAAGAAGTTTTTAATACAACATCCTTGGTGTAAAATAATTCAACATCTGAATTGTATAGTGTACGAAATAGAAACTGGAAAGATGCTGGAGTGCCCTTGGATTGATATAGTTGTTTTGCGATTTTAATTACTTTTGTCTTGTCCGCAAGGATATCTTGTGGAAAATAAGACATAAAATCATTGACAAAATAATTTAAAAATTCATTCGTGGTTGTATCCACGTCCATGTAATTAGGTAAGCTCTTAGAAAAATCTAAAGTGTTACCTTGTTGTTCCATCCATTCATAATACGCTTGTAGAAACAGAGTAAAATTGGCGTAGTTTGGATCTTCGGTGATAAAGTTTGGTAACTGATATGGAATCAGCGTTGAGGTTTTATGATTACTTTGCATCATTTATCTTAACTTCTTGATTGATTAACGTTTACAACAATTGCATTTGGATCATACGGATCTATTGTAATTATTTTGTTGTATGTTGAAGCTATGATTGTAGTAGTGGGGCTTGCGGTAATAGTCAATTGACCTAAAGGATTGTCAACTTGGAGTACATTCATTTCTGGTATTGTTATAACACCCAATACATAATCTATTGTTCCTGCATTACTATTTACCACAACTTTACCATATGTAGAATCATTGTAATAAGTTTTTAAGACACCATAACGACCTTGCAGAGTACATACCAATACTGCATTGGTTCCTGTTTGGTCGCCAACTGCAGCAGTAACTGTGGCAATTGCTGTTGTATAGCCAGACCCAGTACTCAATACATTAATGGAATAAAGTCTTCCGTTTACTATAGTGGCTGATGCGGTTGCACCTGTGCCGTCACCGGTGATAGTGATTTTTGGTATAGATGTATAATTAAACCCGGGATTTACTATGTAAACAATTTCTAATCCACCAGTCGGAGTAGGCACTTCTTCAAAAAAGACATCCGAAAACGTGTCTGTAGTATTAGTTAAATCTGGAACTCTAATTCCTGGTGAACTGGAAATACTACTTCCATATATGCCCCGTTTCAACGGAGTGTTATAGTTTAAAATGTATGTGGTTGTAGTGCCTAGTGTTGGGTATATTTTCTTCTGTAGATTAACTGTAAAATCGGAAGAAACAATGGACTTGTCGAATGAATTAATTGCAGATAATATTGCAAAAGAACTGAATGTTGAATTGAAAGTATTCAAGCTGGTTGCTGAGTAGCTGTATAGTGTGGATTGAATGCCTGTTTGTATTTCACCTGCAGTCAATTTGGTTTTTGCTGGGCTATACATCAAAGTAATTGCTAACTGAATATATGTGTAATCTGGATTAACCAACACCGGCTCAACTGTCACTACACTGATTGGTCTGATAACCTGGTCCAATAATAACTTTTTCTGTGTTTCGGTTAAATCATATGCTCCTGCAGGTTTCAATGAAATGAATACTTGGCCGTACGCTGGTGGAGTATTTTCTTCTCCACCCCAAACTGATACTGCATCAAATGATATTCCAAGATTATTCCGTTTGAGTATCGTGATGTAGTCATTTTTACTCACTGCGCGGCCCTGTGAAGCAAATGCTTTAGGTGCTTGAAACTTAATCGAATCAATTGATTCTTTGTATCTACCTTGTGTTGCTGCTTGATACGGAGTGACTGTTACGGACGATACCGAGCCAAGATTATCCATCAATGCAAAATTATTTGCTAATCCACCTGCAGCACCATTTGTTGAAATGTATGTTATACTTATAATGTTTCCGTCTGTAAGTTTCTGCCCTAGGATTCCGTCTCCAAAATAAAGCTGGTAATTTCCATTAATTGCTTCTTGTAGGAAATATACCTCGTCAGTTGATCCAAGAGTCAAATAGTCTGTAGTTGGGTTGAATGTCTGTTGTGCATTGTTATTTAAAGATTGTTGCACCCTAACAACCAACGTCGATGTGTCGATGTTTGCGTCCGGAATTTCAAAAATGTATTTTGGATTGGTTGTGCTATCAACGGTAAACGTGTATGTTGCAACTTTTCCTTGTTTTAGTTCTATTTGGTTAAATTGTGCTTGACCATTAGAAACTGATGTAGTATATGAGTCTGTGGTAACATAGTTATAATTCACACCGTCAATGGCCTCAGACATGAAGTTGGCATATCTTGGAACTGTAAACGTGGTAGTTGTTACTCCGCCGAATGCAAGATTAATTTGCGCTACTGCACCGACATAGGACTGCGGCACGTAGTTCATCAGTTTAGCGTGTGATATCACAGATGCCCGTTGTAATGCGGAATCTAGAAACATCTCATTTGCAACCATGTTCAAATAAAACGCATTGTATTGCGTGTTATATGCCAATACATCTAACAAAGTGGACATAGCCGAACCTGAAAAGTTGTAATCCTTAAAGGTGTCTTGAGACTGCAAATATGTAATGAAATTCTGTTTTATGTCTCCAAAATCAAGATTGGCGACTTGGATATTTGTATTTGATGCCATTATCTGGACCTTTGAAGGATTAGATTTACCGCTGAAGGTGTTGTATTATTACCAACATAAAACTGTATGTATACTGTAAAAGAATTCATGTCCGGATTCAATTTCACCTGCAGAACATCAATAGCGGCTCTAGGTTCGAAATTGGATATCACATTCCTAATTTCACCTTCCAGTATGTTTGCCGTCAAATCAGTTGCCATCTCAAATAGTAGTGCATCTATATTTGCGCCAAGGTCCGGCTGAAATGGTCGCTCATAAAAATTTGTCAGTAGTAGATTCCTAATTGACGCAATAACCGCCTGGTCATCATAACGCATAGCAACATCCCGCGTACCTGGAGTACGTTTGAACGTTAAATCTAAATCTGCATAAATCTTTTTTAATTGTGCCATTTGTTATTTATGTGTGATGAATTGACTGTGTGGTTAACTATTGTTATGCTGGTGTATTTACTTGCATTACAATCCAAGCACCAGTTTCTTCATCCCATGTATATGGCTTATCATCCCCCGGTCGCGGAATTGGTGCATCCCATAAACAAGTTTCTTCATTGAGTGCCCAACTAGGAAATGGTTTTGGTGGAATAAATGCATCCCTGTCTACGTCGTAAGTGTAACCAATACCTGCGTAGTTCTTACGAAGTGGGCGACCTTCAGGATGCACTCCACCCGAGGTATTGTAACTGGTCTGAACCCAACCTGTACCAAAAAGACCTGTGTCAATAACGTCTTGTTCAATGACTAATACTTGTGTGACAATGCCGTCAACTACTTGTGCAAAATGAGACATACTTATCTTTCCTTAAAATATAATTGTTCCTGTAGATGTGAATTTATAGGTTCGATATCCACCAGAAACTGTGATGGTTGGTGAACCTGTTACGAGAGTCGGTGTTGGATATGTATCTGCATAGCGAAGTATCACAACACCTGAGCCGCCATAACCTGCAGTCCAGTTTCCAGAATTGCCGCCACCGCCGCCGCCAGTGTTTGTGCTGCCCGAGGTGCCAGATCCGTAGCCAGACAAATAGGCTGCTTGCCCTGCACCGCCGCCGCCTTGCCCGCCAGCACCACCATATTGAATCCATGCACCACCACCGCCGCCACCGGCATAGTATGTTCCTGAACCAATGGGCCATTCTCTACCTGCGCCGCCGGCACCGCAATATGTATAATCTCCGTTTCCACAATTACCGCCGACGGCACTAGCACCACCGCCACCACCGCCACCACCGTAGCCTCCAGTCGAGCTACCTGCGCCGCCACCATAACCTTGACCAGGAGTACCTGCACCACCAGCGGTGCTTGAGTATCCGCCACCATAACCACTACCGCCTGCAATTCCAGATGAATAACCGCCACCACCAACTGAAGATATGGTCGAGAAACTAGAAGCTATACCCGCAAGCCCTGTAGTATTTTGCCCGCCGGCGCCACCGGCTCCAATAGTAACAGCTAGAATGCTGGCTGATGGAACCACTGCAAAACCTGTGCGGAACCCGCCAGCGCCACCACCGCTGCCGCTGCTTGAATTACCTCCACCGCCACCAGCAACAATTAGATATTCAACCGTAGGAGTTGGCAACACTGCCGCTGAAGGTATTGCAATACCCAGTGTGTTGGAAAGTAATTTTGGTGTTCCTATGAAATTTTTTATCAAGTAATCTGAAGACACTCCAGTACTGTTCAATTGACTTATCGTTTGGAAATCTTTTATCAATGCAAGTGAGTTCACATAAAAAGAAGTATCTGCAGTTCTTCTAGTGTTCAATAAAGAGTAACACCCTTGCACATGCCCAATAATAGTATTCATAGATGCTGCACTTACCGCCGGGTCTGCTATAGTCACTGCATCTGCACTCAAAGTAATGACATTAGCAGCAACTGCTGGAGCAATCGTTAGACTTGTAAAATTACCTAGAATTGGAGTATTATTTTGTAATTTGTCTGTTTGGTTTAATATTGAAACTACTTGTCTACCGACTGCAGTAGCAATTTGATAATCTGGTGTATTTGCACTATCCTGGGATTGTGTAACATTCGATAAGTTGTTCGTGTGTATAATGAAAGACGCAATTTCTGCATTCAATGTATTTGCGGACATCATTAGTGTGTTTGCTACACTAAATTTAGTCGAATCGGATCCTAAGTATGTAATACTGATAGTGTTCGCAGAAGACATTATCATAGTTGATAACGTCGAAATGAAAGCCAAATTGGCCGACATTGGATTTTGATAATAGCTGGAAATACTTGAGGTGTTGGAACTGGCCAAATCATTTATTTGCCATTGAGCTAGATTGGTCTGCCCAGTATAGAACTGCTTTTGTGCATCGGTAAAATTCACAACCGAGCCAAAAACAGTCGAATCGAAATTGTAACCTAATCTAGAAAATACAGACATAAAGAAACTCCAATTATATCATTAAAGTCAATGGCGGCGTCGTCGGCACACCTTTGGCTAGATGCACATGTGTATTATACGCGAGCCGCATCATCATCATTGAACCTGCAACGTCTTGAACCATTATCCCCGAAATCCATCCTGGTATTGGTGTCAAAGGTATAGGTGAACCCGCACATATGAAACCTGGCGTAATAAAACCTAAAGCTGCGGATGATTGCATACCTGCACTTATATTCAACATTGCAGATACACTTTGTTCTGCGGTAATGCTACCTGAAACATTTAAGTCACCATTGATATTAACTGATTCCGAAAATAGACTTATGTTACCTTGAGAAGTAATGTCAACATCGCCTGTTCCATTGATTGTTGTATCTCCTTCCACAACTTGGTCTAAGTTTCCTTTTACTATCTGCTGTAGATCACCATCAACACGAATTAAACCATCACCTAATATGTGTATAACACATGCGCCGTTGACTGTGATGTTACATTGGCCTTCTACTAGGACATTGTTATTGCCTGCAGTTATCTGGTAATTGTCTCTCACGACTTTAGTTACAACGTCGCCGTTTGGTTGAAACTCTTGGAACGAACCATCGCGATGTTGAATACGAACCCGTTCTCTGTCTGGTGTGTCGTCTAATTCAATTGAGTGCCATGATTCAGATTGCCATACTTTATCATAAGGATACGTAGGAAGATTGTCTGGATCAAGGACCACAGGTTCCGTCCACATACTAATATTTGCTGTCATTTTAGGAGACCTTATGCCAATTTTGGTATTACTGCATTTGCTGCTGAAGTAATTTGATTAGTTAATGCTGTGCTAGCGGTATTTATAGTGGTTTGAGCAATCGCCTGAGCATTAGTGAGCACCGTGGCCGCAGCAATTAACGGTTTTGCTGCAGCAGTCACCTGACCTAAAGCACTGGTAAAATTGGCTAAACATGCTTTCAATGCAGCGGCAGCTTTAGCGGGTAATGATAGGATGAATTGTATAATTTGTTGAACTAATTTTATATATTTTTGAATTGCTTTAATTTCATCAAGTATAGGCTTCAACTCTTTTTGGATTAACTTGATTTTTTGTTTTATGTACCGAACTGCTTGAGTAATTTGTGTCACAATAGGTAGCGCAGCAGCTCCAGCAAACAGTGCTGCAATTGCATCACGAATTATTTTCACAGCTTTCATAATGACAGATTTGATTTTAGCGATAGCTAATGTTGTTTCTGCTGTAATGTCACAAACGTGTGCTCTGTTATTGTATGCTTTTTCGAATACTGTGCCTACAAAAACTCCTCTAGCAATAGCTGGTGTAGTTGGTTGCCCAATGTATGTTTGTGCAGATACAGTTTGAGTATTTGCTGTTGTTGATGTGGTTGTTGAGGCTGCCGCAGGAACTCTAGGTGCTGCTGCAATCTGTGCTGGTGTTCTTGGATCTTGAAATCCAGTGTTTCCTGATGGGTCTGCTGTCTTTATACCAGGTAGCACGCCGAGCATGATAGGGAACTGGCCAGCTTCGGCGTCAGCAAAAAAACCGGTAACATAATCACCTTCTTTTGGTGTGCTAAAATTACCCGAATTGTTCGACGGCAACACAGGTAAAGCCCAGGGTAAATCGGATGAAGGTATTAGTTGGAGATTATCAGTGTGCCAACCAAAAATTCTAACCTGGCATCGACCTAACCCTAGTGGATCCATCCGATTTTCAACTACGCCCATCCACCAGATGAAACCATTCATGCCGGCAAAATTATTAATCATTTTAGACATTAGAATATGCCTCCTACTGTATTAGTCCATAACGCAGAATTATTATCTACTGAAGAGTATTGAGTAACTGAACTATCTTTAGCTAACTCCAAGACTGTCCTATATGAATGTATGGTTAACAAATGTCTTACTGCAGTAACTAAGTATTTGCCGGAATAGAACTCATCAGGCTCCTTTTTAACTGGATCTTTAGATAGCAAGTTAAATTTTATTACTCTACCAACAGTTATACCAGGATCACCAGGAACTGAAATCTTGATCCTTGTATAATTCAATAACGGCAGTTGTGCGGTCCTATATGGGATATAAGTTTCTGCAAAAATATTTGGCGCAACAGAACCCGGTTTCTCTTTAATAAATGTAGCATCCGACTGGTTATAGTTTGAAAAGACTAATTTATATGCAGCTTGTGGTGTTTGGTTTAACCCATCACCGAATCTATTCGTGAAATTATTTGTGACAGGATAAGAATTCAATTTAGTTGCTCGACTTGAGTAGTCTCCGTAGTCAAAATTTGTTATCTTATATCTTCTTAACAATGGATCTACAGATAACAGTTTGTTACCAAAAACTCCGGAATTGATTGCACCCAAGGTATCAAATGAATCCATGATTTCATATGTTTGCACATTATACATTTTATCCGATAAGGTCTGCGTCATTGCGTCTATATTTTTGGGATTAAAAGCATACTCATGGTATACAGTTTGACCAAATAAGGACTGTAGCGATCTGAAGTTATAGCCAAATTTATCCTCGTATAGTAACATATCTGCACCAAGATTGTTTGAATTTGGTCTTGCGTATGTAGACAACCAGTTAATGGCATCGAATGGCTTTAGATTAGGTATAATGAAACTGTATACACCAACAGTAGATTCAATAGCTGCAATCCTAGAAGTGGGAACTTTCAAAAAAGTTCTTAGTATATCATTAACATTTGAAGCAATGTCCTTATTACTATAGGATTTACTTACTTTGTATTGTTCAGACAACAGTAATTCTTCAGAACAAAAGTATAGTGAATAGGTTTCTGTATTACCTTCGTTTTCAGGTTTTCTTTTTGCAACTTTGAAAATACGGAATAACTTATCAACAATCTGAGTTGTGCTGTCTGCTTTACCGAAAGTTATTCTAATAAATTCGTTGCCGTTCATGTGGAGTTTTTCAATGTACCCGGTCGAATCCACGACCATCAGGTAACCAGAAGCGGTATTGTTGAAAAGGTCTTCATTGTACGACAATTCAACGAGTATATTCTTGACATCAATAGAAGTAACTGAAGTCAGTATCGTCAAATTTACAAGGGTGTAATCATTAGGATAAACTACACCTGGCTGTGTTAACGCTGCATCTGCCATATCATTGACTCATTAACGATTTAAATTGACTTTCGATCTGTGGAACATAAATTGAGTTTATGAGATTGATATTTCTCTTTGCTTCATTCTGTTGCACTTCGTAATCATATATTGATTGTGTGTATAGTGTCACGGTTTCAGAAACTTGTGTGCCGTCAGCAAAAGTTCCGATATTGGATCCGACCACGGTATTATTATATGCCGTTTGGTCAATCACATAAGTTGAAGTGTTGGCTTGTGAAGATAAGCTATCGACTGTGGTTATGCTTTTGATATAATTTTGAATCGTGCTTTGAGTATATGAGAACACTTGTGTTGGTGATACGGTATTAGCTGTGGTGTTTAATGAGTTTGCGGTATCATCTGTATATTTTTTCACAATGTAATCTTGGTGTAGGTTTGGGTTCATTGGCCAATCCCATTGTGGATCAATAATTAAATTCGCAAATAACACTAACCAATAACGATAAGAGTCGCCGTAGTATTTGTGGGCAATGATTTCTGGAGTATCGCCGTCTTGAATGTCATAAGAATAAAATAGCAACGGATTTCTTAGTAACCCTGGAATAATCTCAGATCGAACCATGAGATTTGTGAGTGTGATTAGGTTACCTGAGTAATCAATTGACGCAATCTTAGGTAATGATTGGAAGTATTTCATTATCTTAGCCCTCTGTCGTCACTACTAGTATGACCAAGCTCAAGTCTCTTCCTATCAACAATTTCAATTTCTTCAAATCCTAGGGTCATTGTTGTTTGTATTGGAGCGCCGTCAGCATGTGCAGCAAATCCATTGGGTGCGAAATTGACACTAATATCTTTTAATACGCAGTCAGTGTATCTGGGTAGGAATGTGTTTTCTTTACCCTTATTATAAAATTTAACCGCAAAAAGTGCAGGCGGTATTAAATACATACTTTGACTTGATATGGTATCTCCACTAGAGAAAGTTGGTGCAGCATAACGTTTGAACGTGTATATGATTTCATCCACAGTCTTTGCTTCTTTTATGGATTTTGGACTAAACGTGAAAGATAATGAAAATGCCCGGACACCTAAGCCTCGATATAACATTTGTAGTTGTGGGTTACTTGTAAACCCCTGACCCTGTAATAATACTTCGGCAAGCCCGGAGGAATCTGCACCAGCAAAACCGGCAACCTTACCTATGCCTTTAGCAATCTTGTCTTGAATGAATGGGTCACTTGATACTGCACCCCAAACGGCTCCGGCTTTGTTTAAAGCCCCACTAGCACCTCCGGCTGCACTAAACCCTTTAGGTGCAAGTTGTTCTAGTGCCCGCACACTTTGTATAGTACTACCTAAAATGTCTCTCATGCTTACTGTATCCCACTGTGCGCTATAATCTTGCAATACAGTATCTGGCATGTACAATGATATGATTGCTTTTGTGTTTTTAATTGGTGCCGTTACTTGCAGGCCTTCTTTTAATCCACTACTTATTGCTTTAGTAATATTGACGCCGGTTTCTGATCCGGTAGATATTATACCCAACTCAGCCAAAAATGGAGATACAGAATCTACAGCAGTTTGAATCTTACCTCCAACTTGACTGGTTACACCTTCGAGAGCGGTAGCTGCACTTTTAAAACCTATACCTGTTCCTTGATTGGTATCTTTATATTGTGCGGGAACAATTTCCTTTATCGAAAACGTAACGTAATGACTTTTAGTCGCATCAGTTGAAAGTTCAGTAGGATAATTGAGTGTAGATAAAGATTTGCCACCAAAGAGTGAGGCTAATGGCCCACTAGCAAATTGCCCGATAGTTCCGGGTAGTGCTACTCCACCGATTGATGTAGGTATGGAAATTATTGCCATTGGGGTTCTCTAAAAATGATTATACATAGTATTTATATGGCATATTCTGGAAAGTTCGTCCCCAAAAATCCACACAAATATGTGGGTGACTATAAAAACATCATTTACCGGTCAAGCTGGGAATGTAGGGTCATGTCCTATCTGGACAAAGAACCCACCATAATATCCTGGGCATCAGAAGAACTCATTATCCCTTATATATCCCCGGTTGACGGAAAGAGGCACAGATACTTCCCAGATTTCTTGGTGAAGTATCGTTCACCGGATAATAAGTTAAAAACTATGTTGATTGAAGTCAAGCCCAAGAAACAGGCCATGGAACCTGTAAAGAAGAAACGAATAACACCGCAATATATTCGTGAGGTTGCAACTTGGGGTGTAAATCAAGCAAAGTGGGCAGCAGCAACTGAGTTGTGTTTAGATAGAGGCTGGGTGTTCAAAATACTAACTGAAGACGATTTAGGAATATAACTAAATACGCATATGGCTACTCAATCAAAACTCACCATACTCGCGGAACAAAAGAAAACTGAAGGGCTGAGGACTATGTCCAAAGACTCGGTGACCTGGTTGCGTGAAAAAATAGATGAGATTAAGAAAACATCTAATATTGCTTCGACAATTTCCCGTGAAACATTCAGACAAACCAATCAGTTTAGATTAGGTATGTTGTATTGTTTCTACTATGACCCCAAGACCAAAGCAGATATGCCATATTGGGATAAGTTCCCGATGGTTCTGGTCTTGGAACGATACAATGACGGTTTTCTTGGGTTGAATTTACATTATTTGCCGGTTAAATATCGTGTTGCGTTTTTAACCAAATTGATGAAATTTGCTCAACTAACACCAGATAATGATATCAAGCGTATGCGTATATCATATGATATTTTGCAAGCAACTAAACGGTATGCTGAGTTCAGACCATGCATCAAGCGTTATTTACACAACCATGTCAGATCAAAGTTGTTGACGATTCAGCCAAACGAATGGGATGTAGCCATAATGTTACCTCTACACCAATTCAAAGGTGCTAAGGCGCAGACTGTATGGAAAGATTCTGTACAAGAATACAAAGAACACATGGCTCACTTTAATCAGGACGAATAATGCCAGTAAATATCACAGAATTCTTATCATCTTTTAATGGTGATCCAGCCAGACCTAATAGATTTGATGTATCTATTCCTGCTCCTGTGCCTTTGCTTCCGTATTTGGCTACATCCAGGAAACTTACATTCCGTTGTGAGACTGCACAACTACCTAGCAGATCATTTGCAACTGCGGATCAAAAGTTTGGCTCCAATCCAATTGAAAAACATGCATACCATTCGAATTATAATGAATCTGAGATGACTTTTGTTGTTTCTAATGACATGAGTGAGAAGATTTTCTTTGATATGTGGATGGAGTATATCAATCCAACGATGAGTTTTGATTTCAATTACCGAGATGATTATATTTCCACTTTGGTAGTGAATCAATATGACAATTCAAATTCTTTGGTTTACTCAGTCAACCTGATCGATGCTTTTCCGATTGCAGTTAATCAATTAGACCTCGATTGGTCCAGCGATTCAACGCATCATAAGTTGGCTGTAGTATTTGCATATAGATACTGGCAGAATAATTCCATTCGCCAATTAGGCTCTAGTTTACTACAGGCTGGCATTTCTAGTATACTGAATTCAGCAGGCGGTTTAACTGGGCTAACAACGCCGACACCTAATGATATGTTTTTGTCATCGACTGAAATGGATGTATTAAACCAGCAAGCACAAGATAATGGTGAATTTGCAATTTAAAATGAAATGAGGGAATATTATGGCCTTACCAAAAATTGACGCACCTGTATATGATTTGATTTTACCACTTTCCAAGAAAAAGATACGTTATCGGCCTTTCTTAGTGAAAGAGCAAAGAAATCTTATGATGGCGATGGAATCCAATGAACCGGAAACCATTGAGAAAAACATCAAACAAGTTTTACATAATTGTACTTTGACTGAGGACCTTGATATTGATAGTTTACCGATTGTTGATGTTGAATACTATTTCATTCAGTTGCGAGCAAGGTCTGTTGGTGAAGTAGTAGAAAACAAATATAAGTGTGAAAATGTTGTAGAAGATACGCCATGTGGTAATCTCATGGACGCCAATTTTAACCTATTAGAGATTCAAGTTAATCAGGACCCAGATACAAAAGATGAGATTCAGTTAACGGATAACATTTTTATTAAATTGCGTTACCCAACATTTTCTGTCTTGAATTCATCTAAGAACATTGATAATGCAACTGATTTAGTATTTGAAATGATTCTAGATAGTATTGAACATATATTTGACGGGGAACAGTTCTTTTATGCAAAAGAGTCGAGCAAGGAAGAATTAGTTGAATTCGTTGAATCATTGAATACTACACAATTCGGTAAGATTGAAGAATTCTTTAGTAATCTTCCTACGTTAAATAAGAAAATTGAGATGGACTGTAAGAAGTGTGGCTTTCACCACATTATCGATGTGGAGGGACTCGAAAATTTTTTCGGATAGCAATGCGGCATGATACCTTGAGGAATTATTATACGACAAACTTTGCATTAATGCAACACCATCATTATAGTTTGTCTGAGCTTGAAGGTATGATACCGTGGGAACGTGAAGTTTATGTAGGTTTGTTATCGCAATATGTGGAAGAAGAGAATGATAAGATAAAACAAAGGAATTCGGAACGTAGATGAACAATCGAAATGTAAACTCCCAATTAGGTCCACTTATTGCCCAACTTGGTCAAGAGAATGATCTTGGGAAGTTAAATAATCAGCGTGCTGAATTAGATAAGAAGATTGTAGACCTGTTAGTAAAACAGCAGTCTACGATTGCAGGTTTACAAAAAAATCTTGGTGTTAGTAAACCGCAGAAGCCTGCTGGTGCGCCAAGCACTGCTCAGAAGGTGGGCAATGTCAACACCGGGTTCTATGCTGATGTAGTCTCAGGGAGCAAACCAAGACTGACCAAAGGTGATGGCGCTGCAAGAGTCGGCGTAAAAATCTATAACGTCATCAAAAACGACATAGAAGATAGAAGACTGAAGGCTGAATTGACTAAGAATTTTCAGTCCGACAATTTTGATAGTGAAAAACGCAGACATGACGAACTCATTGCTGCTATCAAGAAGGCCAAAGGTAAACCAGGTAAAGCACCTTTACCTGGGCGAGATGAAAAAGGCCGGTTCATTAAGAAACCCGATGAGGCTCCGGGTGTTAAACCTCCTGCACAAGCACCAGCGCCAGCAGCCGCACCTGCTCCAGCACCGGCACCAGCACC